>Ga0209515_10002024_pt1 | contig 32077 bp, 25 predicted proteins | sample Subgroupgradi54m_FD_187454 | JGI IMG/M metagenome (GOLD analysis project Ga0209515, IMG submission 187454) | Subsurface groundwater microbial communities from S. Glens Falls, New York, USA - GMW60B uncontaminated upgradient, 5.4 m (SPAdes)... ... | reverse complement strand
GTAAGCATGAGCAGCCTTCCCCCTTGAAAAACGCCGCATTCTACAATATCACCCGCAACCGAAGAAATTTTCTGAAACATCCTTCCCAAATAATGGAAACGGCGCATTTCGAACGCATTCATAGTCAAAACCGGCCGTTTGTAAATTTTGTAGCCTGCCCGCTCCAAAAACTGTCTTCCGGTTCTTTTCAGGACATTGAGCATAAGAGTCGTCGGTTTTAAATACCTTTTAGGCAATTGCATGATAAAAACTCAAAGCATCTATCCTGCTCCCCATTAACAAAAGGGTGAGTTTAAGTTAGTATTGGCTCCTCGAAAAATGGGGAGCAAGTACAGAGTTAAGAAAATACAGTGTATTAATTTGTCAAACATTTGCTAAATTTAAGTTCAAATAATGTGATGATAGCGACTACATACAATAATACTCCCAATAGAAAGGTCATATTTAATCCTAAAGTTATTTGGAAAATCATAGCCAGAATAGAACCTAAAACTGACATGGCTCCGTTTAACCCCAAAAATAATGCCACCGGGCCGTTTCTCTGTCCTAGAAGTCTTATTCCTTGAGGGAGAAAAGAACCCATAAAAAATCCTAGAGGGAAAACCACGCCTATTGCTATAATCATGCGCAAGTTGGTAGAATACTTCGAAAAATATTGCAATATTGGTATTGTGAAGATTGTTGATAATAAACAAATTGAGATAAATAGCATCGTGTAAGTGATAATTGTCCTCTTATTATCTGTTCGGCCAATAAAATAGCTCCCCAAACCGCTGCTAATTAAAAAAGAAAATAATACAACTGATAAACTATAAATAGGATGGCCTAAAAAGGAACTAAGTCTTGTCAATTGGGACATTTCTACAAACATAAAAGCTAAGCTGATTGCAGTGAAATATATTGAAAAGGGAAGTATGGCAATATTTAATTGTGTTGACTGCGTCGTTTTAAACAAGGGGAAAACGACAAATAGGCAGGTTAGAGCGGTCATTAATACGAATAGGGAAAATAAAATATATTCTGCGCCAAAAATATATTTTGCACTAAAAATGGATAGTTTAAATTTACTAAAAAACTTTCCGATACTGAACCTTGTCCGAAGAAAAAAGAAAGGTTTATCATCCGAGGCAGGTGCAATATTTAGCTTATAGTGATTCGCGTATTCATTTAAGCTTTTGGCATCCGACATTTTTAAAAAAGATTCGTTAGCGGAACCAGAAGGCGATAAAATAAGATAAAATCCCATTTCATCACAATATTTTTGAATCCTCAATAATTCTTCATTTGAAAAGGGTTTTTTCTTGACCAGCAAATTAGCCACGCCTCGATTATCATCTAAGCCATCTTTATGGACAATAACTAAATGTGCACGAGGATTGTTAGCGCCCTCCATATGCAATGCCTCCGTTGCGGCTCCAGTAAGTTTTAACATATGTTCTGGACTATTAGGTTGCATCCAGTAAGAGATGCTTAGGTATCCTTGATCTGAAAGGTGGTTCCAATAGGTTTGAAAAGCTTCAACCGTATAGAGATTATTTTCCGTCAAAGCATAAGCCCCTGCTTGAGTCGCGGCAAAAGTATCAATTAGTGATAATTGAATCAGATCAAATTTTCTGTTGGATGAATTGATATAACTTCTTGCTTCATTATTGATAAATGTGACTTTGGGATGTTGGCTTAAATTACCACTAAATTTTGCTTCTAATTTCTTGTGGATTTCTAGAATCGTTTCATTGATTTCCACACCAGTAATTGATTTTTGATTAAATAATATTCCAGTTAAAATATCCCGACCGCCTCCTATACCGATGACCAAAACATTTCCATTGTTAACAAGATAATATGGAAGTGCGGTAATATCGTACTTCAAGAAACTTATTTTATTAAGGTTTCTATCTTCAAAATTTGTCATGATTGTTTCGGCGCCAGCATCAATGTCGAGATGAATTTGCTCAATTCTAGTACGTTGAATTTCATCTCTTTTTTTTGGGGCAAACCCCCAACCAATAGGGTTATTATCTTTAGCCCGACTCGTGAGTCTTATGTATGAGAAGGAGTTCCATTTTTTATAAAAGGCTTGATTATCTGGTCTGCCTTTAGCCCAATGAAGTTCTAACAAACCAGCTTTGTCGTTTGCCCATAGAAATAGTGCAAGTGATAACGATAGGATCAATAGAAATTTTCTCCTGGAATATTCATCATCTAGGTTGAATAAATAGGCTGCTAGCAAACCTAATAGAGCTAAACACAAATAAGAATTTATAACCCCCAGAGAGTTAATGACGGGAATGAACAAAAGGCACCCTAGTGAAGACCCGACAAGATTAACAAAATATACTTTATTTGCATGGTCGACATGCTTGCTGAATATCAGGGAAATACACACTCCTGAACCAATCAAAGGGATTGCGATTGAAAAAAAGATTAAAAAGATATTGAATAGGTGGTAGACGGGTTTCCAATCCCCTTGGGGCAAATTTGTACAGATCGGGCGAAAACAAATAATAATTAGATTAATTAACAAGGTAATAGAAAAAATCAGAGAGGAAAGATACAAAACCCGATGATATTCTTTAAGTAACGATTCTTTATATTTATGAACAATAACGGCTCCAACAGTCATGCCGAAAAGGGCTAGGCAAATCGCCATAAAGGCAAAGTGATACCAAGCGACCACACTCATAATACGTGAGATGAGCAGTTCAAATGTCAGAGTACTTAGAGAAATAAGAAATAAGCCCGCATAAATTTTGTAATCTGGAGAATTTTTCATGCTTTTTAATAGCCTATCGTTTTAAGATTCGATAAAAATTCATTAACCTGGTCTCTTCGAACAGGCAGGTCTTAACACTGAAAAACTCTACTTCCCGGTGGTATTAAAACGGGGTAAGGTCCCCAGCCCTATTATATGTTTTTGGGATAAACAAGACATCGAGAGATTTTTAAAATTATTATAAGAGATTCGGGACTATAATATTAGAAAATATTGATAATTTTTAATTCGGAAAGTTTCTCCTTGATATAGAGCACTTGTCAAGTGAGGACTGTCATCGCCATTATTTTTTCAACAAAGATGCTCCGTAAATTCAAGCAAGGCTAAAGCGCTATCAAGAACTTTTTGTATCAGCGCGTCGAAAAGCTTTATGTTTCAAACGGTTTCAGTGAATAAATGTTGCACTTGATTTTTGATTACCCTGAGAGATAATTAGGTGGAATGTTTCCAAGTTAAGTTAGTAAGACGTTAGAAATTCCATTATCGAATGATCAATCAGAGCGGGTCAGATGCGGTTTATTATAGAACAGATTAGAAAATTAAGTTTCAAAGGGAACCCTCTTGCCTTTGTGTTTTCAGAGTTCTATCGAAAAAATATTTGGAGTGGCCAAGACTCTAAATCTGGCACGGGTTCTGATCTTATACAAACAGCACGTATCAGGAGAGAGTTGCCGCTCTTGTTTAAGGGGGTCAATGCGAAATCATTACTTGACGCTGCTTGTGGGGATTTTCGTTGGATGCGAGATACCGAATTAGGTTTAATCAAATATACCGGAATCGATATCGTCCCAGATTTGATCGCTCAGAATCAGCACAACTACGATAACGAAATAAGGAAGTTCATCAATCTCGATATAATCGAAGATGATCTCCCATGCGTGGATATCATTTTGTGCAGAGATTGTTTAGTTCATTTCTCATTTAGGCATATTATTTCCACACTTAGAAATTTTAAGAAAACTGGATCTAAATATCTTCTGACCACAACATTTACCAATCTATTAAGGAATAAAGATATAACGACGGGCGATTGGCGGCCCCTCAATCTACAGTTATCCCCATTCAATTTCCCGGAGCCAGTCGAATTAATTAACGAAGAGTGTACGGAAGCAGGTACTAAATATTCTGACAAAAGCTTAGGCTTATGGAAGCTTGAAGCTATTCGGATATGAAGCGCCGAATCAAGAAGGCATTTTTGTTATCATCTTGAAGATTCTTGTTTTCAAAGGCCGATGTGTGTTCTGGTGTGGCTTACTGTTTGTTTTCCTTCTCCATTTTTGGTTTCTTAGCCACTCAGAGGATCGGATGATTAAGTCTTTTTTTTCTTCTCTGTCACTTGGTTTCACCCAACAGTTTGAAAACCATTACGGTGAGCTTTACCAGCAGATCTCTTTTATTAAAGAGACTACGCCGCCTGATAGCTTGGTTGTGTTGCCTCCGGGGAAGGGTGAATTTATTTGGCTCGGCTATCTCGGATGGTCCAGCTACTTCTTGTTTCCTAGAATCCCTGTACACGAATCGGATCCAAGAGTAAAGTTTCACCAAGGACCCGTTTATTGGGTTAAGCTCAAAGGGTTTGAGTACGGAAATTCTTTCTTAGAAGAATCGAAACTCAATGAGACGTTTTCAATTGTCCTGTTGAGAAAAGCCAACGAGGCGCATTTTGGAAGGCACATCCGAGATTTTACAGAGATTAAACCGACATCATCTAATTTATTTTATGCTTTTGTAAAATTAACGATTTTGCTTCTTGCTGGAATGTTATTGGTCTTGTGGTGCGGAGGGGAAGAAACGATTTGGAATTTACTTTCAAGTTCTTTGCTTGCCGGCATGGTTCTTAATACGGTTCTCCACCTTGGGTCAAGTTTTGCTGGTTTTTCGATTTCAGAGCACTGTGAGACCATTGTGTTGGGTCTGTTAGCAGTATCTGGCGTTATTTTATTTTTTAAGAAACAAGTACTTATAAACGGAATTAAATTTCAAAAGTCTTTGACTGGAAGGACGCCGTTTTTCTTAGTTGGATTCTTTTTCATAGTCCTTATTCTTAAAAGTTACCACACGCCTATTATGACCAACGATGCTTGTGCAATTTGGGGCGCCAAAGCAAAAGCATTTTTCGCCTTTCATGATCTCAGAAAACTTTTCTATTTTGGTGCTCGTCCGCAATATCCGCCTCTACTGCCGATTTTCATGGCACAGCTGGGAGTTGGTGGCGAATCCGCCGTCAGCCTTGCTTCCCCTCTATTTTCTTTATGTCTTTATCAAATAATGCTCCAAGAGTTAACACACACGAATCTTAGTCCTGCGGCAAAGAAAGTGCTTCCCCTCGTTCTACTTACGACACCTATTTTTTTCCTGCATTCTTTTATAGGATATGCCAACTTGATACTTTCCGTCTTTTTGACGAAATCATTAATTCTCCTTGCTCAGTTAAGACAGCGAAATGAGCCCAGAGATTGGAAGCTATTGTGTCTCATGTTGTGCGGATTAATTCTGGTGCGTCCGGAAGGATATGTATACGTTGCTTTGATCAGCCTAATAGCATGGATGAATGGGATATTTGGCAAGATGAAAACCAAGCTTTCAGTCTTGATCCTTGTGCCTTGGTTCTTGTTTCTTTTTTGGCTGATATTGTTTAATCAGTCCTTTAAAGGATCATGGTTCTGCGTTTTTTCGGGGGGCACCGAATCAGGATGGCATCTCTTCAAATCAATCCCGCTTCTTTTGGACCCAGCTTACCTAGTGAAAACTGCTTTTTATTTCGTCGTTTCAGCAATCCAACCGATGTTCCATGGGGTTTTACCAATTTTTTTTATTTTTTGGGTTCTTTTAAAACCAAAAAGGTTGCTTCGACTCTATCCGGTTCAAATTTATTTTCTTATGAGTGCATCTATAGTCTTATTTTTCTTCGCGCTTTTTATTTTTCCGTTATGGGGGTATAAACAACTTTTCATCGATGGCCTCCCTCGGTACAGCATGGTTTGTCTTCCAACCGTGTTTTTGGTTATAGCCAAAGAGCTGGAAATATATTTTCATATGAAAAAAGATGATAAAACTGTTTTTGGTCCATCAGCATTGACATAAAGCGAAAACAAGTGGGACTTTCCGTTTACGGAGGAAGTACTGTTTATTGCGGAGAATTATTGATTCAATGCACCTTATTAAAAGTATTTTAAAGACAACCTTGAGAAAACTTGGTTATGAGATTAGACGCGTTATATGGAATGTCAATTGTACATGACGATATGTTCCCGCGGTATTTTCATGACCGATCATCGGCTACTGTCAAATGCCATTGGGAGAAAACCAGGGAAACAGTCGCATCTCTAAAGAGAAAATATGAAAAATCAGTGATTGGAAAGGTTTCAATGTTGAATTTGTTGAACCTTTTGGCACGGTGCATTGATCCAGGCGACGCGATTCATGGTAACGTAAACCAACTCACTCACGCGTTGCTCATTGCGGAGGAAATGGAGAAAGATGGGATTAATAATCCTGATCTTTTGATCGCCGCATTCGTTCACGATTTAGGAAAAATTGCCTTTTGTATCAACGCTCCAATCGGCGATTCTGAGAAAGGGACAGGACTGGAGAACCGTATTGTTCAGTGGACTCACGGCGAATTTATTTACTCACGTTTGAAGGATTATCTCCCCGATCATATTTCATGGCTGATTCGTTATCACAGTTTCATTATTTCTGATACCGAACCGTTCCTGAATGAGCGGGATAGAACATACCTTGAACGTTACCAGAGACTTTTTCGGAAATACGATCAAAGGGCCCAATCTGCTTATAAGCTGCCCATAAAAAAAGTGGAAGATTATCATGAATTAATAAATCGCTATTTTCCAGAGCCAATTTTGTTTTGAATAAAGAGGACCGGAATGAAAGTTGTACCGATAGAATTGACAGCAAATCTTCCGCGGCTTAGATTTCTTGGATTGAGCAGAATTCAAATAGTAAGGCAGGTTTGCGCTGATGGCCTTGATGTATTGGATACTTCTGTGCGGATTTCGAGTTCCCAATTGTGGAGCCCGAAACAAAAGGTATTCATTGCTTGAAAAAACCTGCACGTTTAAGTTTTTTCATGAATTTATTTACATCGTTGAGGGCTTGAGGAAAACTGATTTCATAATCTTCAGAAACTTTTTTTGATATCTGTTGGGTTGCGTATCCTTGTCGAAGGCAATTTAGAATAAACATCGCAGTTTCACTTAAAAAGTAATAGCCTCCGTCTTTCAGATTGATCAGGATAGGAACACCCGAAATTTTCTCGAATCGATTATTTTGCAAATGAAGTTTCTTCTTTACACATTTAAACGCGCGATTACAATGCGAATATGTTTGTCATCTTACCAGTCATCTGCTTTATTTTCCTATATTTTTTCTTCCGCAACCGATTAGAAAGCGAAGGTTTGCAATCTTGGCGTGAACCATTTCTGTTAGCAGCCATGGTTTGGGGCGCTCTCATAGTTGCCTCCACTGAATTTTTAAGTCTGTTTCGGTTGCTTTGTTTTGAGTGGGTATTGGGTCTCTGGATATTTGTTTCTTTGTTTTCTGGTTCGCTCTGGTTTTATTCATTCATCTGCCGCAAACAAAAGGCTTTTTCAAACGCGTTTGATGGAATTCCAGGTTTCTATTTTGTTCTTATGCTCGCCATGGTGCCGATCATCGTTGCAGTGGGTTTTATAGCATTGAATGTGCCGCCAAATAATGATGATGCAATGGCCTACCACATGAGTCGAGTGGTTCATTGGATTCAAAACCGTAGCGTTGCTCACTACCCGACACATACCTTAAGACAATTGTTTTCGTCTCCGTGGTCTGAGTTCGCCATCACGCATTTTCAAATCTTAAGCTACAGTGACCGTTTTGCCAACGGGGTCCAGTGGTTTAGCATGTTGGGCAGTCTTTTGGGCGTATCCTTGATTGCAAAAGAATTTGGAGCGGACCGAAAAGCGCAAATGCTCGCCGCTGTTTTCTGTTCAACCATTCCGATGGGGATTCTTCAAGCATCAAGTACTCAGACGGACTATGTGGTTACTTTTTGGCTAGTGTGTTTTGTCTATTTCTTTTTAAAGTCGAAGCAGCAGCTAAAAGTAACCGATCAATTATGTTTAGGGGTTAGCTTGGGCTTGGCGATTTTAACCAAACCCTTGGCCTATTTTTATGGTTTTCCGTTTTTTTTGTGGTTAGGACTTAAGCAGTATCAATTTTTAAGTTTAAAGTCATGGAAACCTGTTCTCACAATTCTTCTCTTTGTTTTGTTGATTAATTCCGGTCATTATGCACGGAATATCGATCTCACCGGCTATCCGATTGGTCGCGAATTTCACTTTCTCTTGAATGAATCGGTAGAAGTGCCTTTGTTGATTTCAAATATCATTCGTAATCTAGCTGTACATTTAGGTACCCCCTGGCAGCAGTTCAATTCCATGACAGAAGCGTTCATTCAAACGATTCACAGATACATTAATTTCGATCTTAACGAACCGAAGGCGACCTTCTTAGATCTCAAGTTTCATATCACACAGAATTCATTCCATGAGGATTTTGCCGGTAATCCCATTCATTTAGCGCTCATCGTTTTTTGCACCGTTATTTTCTTTATGACGGGAAAATTTAAAAAGTCACGTGATCTTCTAAAATACTCGACGTCAGTTTTTTTTGGGTTTCTTATCTTATGCTTGATTGTCAAATGGCAGCCCTGGATTAGCCGTTTTCATCTTCCACTCTTTGTCCTTTCGTCTCCTTTTGTCGGCATTGTTTTGTCTCGCGGGCAGCCTTTTGGAATCAAAAAAGCCGTTCCAATTATTTTATTATTGTTGTCTATTCCCTATATATTGATCAATCAGAAAAAGCCATGGGTAGGCGAGGAAAACATTTTTGTGGCCGATAGAACGCGTTTATATTTCCGAGATCCAATTTTACAAGATCCGAATTTGCAAGATTCATACACTCAAGCTGCAGATTACTTGAAATCTCAAAATTGTTCTGATCTTGGACTCTACATGGAATCGAGATATAACTTTGAATATCCGCTTTGGGTCATATTCAGGCAAAGAGGAATGAATGTGAAGATGGTACATATAAATGTTCAGAATATCTCTAAAGTTAAATATACCGCTTATCCTTTTAATACCTTTAAACCCTGCGCCGTGATTGCGATGACACAAAATTCTGAGGATCAAATTCAAATCTCGGAAAATGTGTTTATTAAGCGTTGGGCGTCATTTCCCATTACCATTTACACAAAGATATAACTATAGTGGCCCCGGAAAACTGGACCAAAAAGTAGCCTGAAGTTAGATATAATCAGGCAGCTTAAACGGGGAGCAGTATAAGTGAATAAATGTTACACTTGATTTTTGATAAGACTCGGATAAACGAAGCCTCCTTTTTTTGATTTTGTCTGGTCCACCACCGGGCTGTCGTGGCTGTGTTACTACCGGGCGCTTCAAAGCGGTCCAGCGTCCCTTGTTTCATCCCTTGATAAAATGAGTTTGTTTTTCGCAGTGCTTTTGTCCGTTTTATTCTTAGGCGAACATTTGAATGCCTATGAATGGGCAGGTGTTGCGCTCATTTTTTCAGACGCACTACTGATCGCGTTCCGGTAATCATATTTGATGCCGAATTTTCAAGAAATCAACTTAAGCAGATTCAAGACCTTCTGTTTTAGTCGTTTCCGGTGTGTTGTTCCGAATCGGGTGAGTTCACCCTGTTTTCTCGCACGGAGATAGTCAAAATAAGCCATTTTCAAAGTTTCAGTGTTGCCGTATTGTGGCTGCCAGGATAAATTCTTTTTAGCTCGTTCGTTCGTGAAATAAAAATCTTGATGATAGGTCTCATAATGCCACGGCGCGAGCGGTGAGAGGCGGAGAAAATCAAGGGCCCGAAGACATTCAATCGTGAGTTTTACGGGGAGACAAACGATTTTCGATTTTGTTTGTGCCGAATCAATCAACGCTTGAAGATCTTCCTTTAACGTTGCAAACGTTTTTGAACCAATATTGAAAATGTTCGAACCTGCCGCCCTTGAGCTTAAGAAACAGCACGATGCTAAATCTTGCACGTGCAAAAACTGAATTTTATTGTGCCCATCTCCGATGATGTATATTTTCCGTCCCTCTGCGATCCAATCAAATAAGATATCAAAGAGGCCTAGCCGACCTATGCCGACAACAGTACGCGGCCGAATAATGTCAACGGGAAGCCCGCGTCTCACGTATTTTTTGCATACGTGCTCGGCTTCAACCTTGGATTTCGAATAATCTGCGATTGTTCCGTAAGGAGCGTCTTCGTCAACGGGACTTGGATTTCCAAACTGAACCGAACTAGACGACAAATAAACAACTTTGTTTACTCGAGATTTAAAGCTAGCTTCTAAAATGTTGCGTGTACCGCTAACGTTGACGTCATAAAATGCCTTGCCTGCTTTGCTAATCGGGACTTTTGCGGCGGCATGAATAACTTTGTCAATTCCCTGACATGCACGCTCGACAACTTTCCGGTCACGAATGTCTCCTTCCATAAACTCGATTTCTGAAGGCAATCCAGAAGGCGGTTCAAGGTCCAATATTCGAACATCCGCCCCTTTTTGGAGGAGATAATGTCCAATCTCAGTGCCGCAATAACCAGAACCACCCGTAATCAGGTACTTCACTCTAGATCTCTATTCCGTTGTTCCGACACCACTCAATAGATCGCTTCATTCCATCTTTTAACCCAATCTTTGGAGCATATCCGAGTTCTGTTTTCGCTTTTTGTATTGAACATGCGATGTCTTTGTTCATTTCGCCTGCGACGTGTATTTCCTTGATGTAACAACCTAATCTCTGTAACAGGGAGTCAGCCATGACACAACATTCGGAAACCATGTCAGGAACATACCGGGGTTTGAATGATCTTACGCCAAGCAGGTCAGCAACGGTTTGGTAAATCTCAATCGTTCTGTACGGCCTTTCGTCGGCTATCCAATAGGTTTTCCCATTCGCAACATCCTTTTGGGCCGCGGATATCATTGCTTGGCAAACGTTGTCCACGTAACTCATACTTCTTAAATTATCGCCAGAGCCAAAAACAATGGGGTTCCCTTTTTTAATCATCCGGAGAAACCGTGTTTGACGTTCCGGCTGATGAGGTCCGTAATACCAGCAGGGTCTCAAAATGACGGTCTTTAATTTGCCTGATTGGTAGAATTCATTGACGGAGCACTCTGCTTGATACTTACTCCTTCCGTAGTGAAGATACGGATTTGGAGGATCGTCTTCTGACATGAGTTTTGTACGCTTGACATTCATTCCTCCGACCGAATTACTACTAATATATACAAATTTTTTCACGCCAGCTTCATAGGCCGCGCGCAAAATATTCTGGGTCCCGAGCGTGTTAACTTCATAGAGCTGCTTAATTCTATGGGGGTGGATGATTCCCACCATGTGGAAGATGACATCGATGTTTTTTAGAGCGCTATTGAGAGATTCTCGTTGGCTGACATCGGCTCGGACCACCTCTATTGATTTGATCGATGAAAGCGAATGAATGTGTGAAATATCGATTTTGAGTTGACACAGACAACGAATGTCCCAACCTGAGGCGGGATCATTTTTGGCGCTTTCCTTCACAAGAATTTCTAAAAAACGGTTTCCCAACCAACCCGGCACACCGGTCAAAAGAACACGCATCAGCCCCTCATTAAAAACCCAAATAGATAACGGATGTACAGACAATCAGCCACAGCAGCAAATTAAGTTGAGTCATACGATCTATGAAAAGAATTACCGTAGGATCTTCGCCAAATCCCAGTTTGTGAACAATATAAAGATAACGGAATACGCCATAATATACACAGGGGATGCTATACATTAAGTGTGTTGACCCAATTTTGTCCACGGTTCCTTTATCAAAGGTATAAAGCATGTAGGTAACGACAATAGAAGAAGTCAGAACAGAAACAACCTGATCAATGAAGTGTTGAGAATATTTGTACAGCACCGGTCGTGTAACTGTACCAGTTTCCCCCTGGCTGCCGAGCTCATTGCGCCGTTTTTGGAACCCAAGAAATAAAGCCAAAAGCACTGCCATAATAATCATCCAATGAGAGTAAATTACTCCTGTGACGACCGTACCAGCAACGATCCGCAGGCAGGTAAACAGTGCGAGACAAAAAACATCGATCAAAACCAGACGCTTAAAGAAAAGAGTATAGAGTAAGTTGGCTCCCATATAAGTGAGCAGGACCAGAGCCACATCCCAACCAAGCCCAAACGACAGTCCAATTGAACCAAAAGCCAGAAGAACGCAAATGATCCATGCCGATTGGACACTTACTTTTCCAGATGCGACAGGGCGCAAACGCTTGACAGGATGGGTGCGATCATAATTGCGATCGAAAATGTCGTTAAAAATATAACCCGCACTTGATGCAAGTGAGAAAATACCAAACACAAAAACCGCGCGCAGATTTTCAGGAAAGGAAAAAAGTTTCTGACCAAAGATGAGTGGCAGAAGGATGAATAGATTTTTTACCCACTGTTTTGGCCGAAGCAAGTTAAAGTAGGTCGTCATCGCTTATGGTGTTTTTGGCGGATTCTGTAAACATCAAAGAATCCTCGATAAACAAGCTCTTGATGTGTCAAAAAATCGTGATCCCGCGCGCACCTTACCAATAAGTTTTCGAGTTGCGTAGGCCAATCCATCACATAGTCCATGTGATTTTCAAGGATATAATTGTCAATCTCATTTTTTTTCATGGCATCCAAAGCATGCTGGTTTACCACTCCATCAAGTGCATAGAATTTGCGATCCAAATAATATCCAACAATTCCTGATTGAAATACTCCGATGATCGAATCTCGGTTGGTTTGTTTATTAATCCACATCGCCATTTGGTAATAACCACTTGGTTCCTCTCGGATCGTGATTCGATGCATCATATGGATGGAAATGAAAAAAAATAAGGATAAAACACCGGGAGCAATGAATGCAGCTCCTGCTTTTACGAGAGCATCCCTCATTCTCAACGGACTCAGGTCGGAAATGTGTCTGATCATTAGGCCTATTAAGATTAGGTACCCAATCGCGATGGGCGCAAAGTATCGCATGTAAAACCACGTTGCGAAGATGTAGCAGGTATAGGCAAAAAAAAGAAGAGCCAAAAAAATAAGAAAAGCGGTGATCAAACTAAGACGCCGGATGAATGTTTTTGGAGCAAGATAGGTACACGTCAGAAGAATCAGAAAAGTCATGCCAAGCGGAAAGACGCGGTCGAATATCATTCGAAGCGAAACAAGTCCTGCCAAAATAGATTCCCAGTAAAATTTAACAGGAGGAAATTCGATTGGGAAGTATATTTTTCCAGTTGCTTGTGTGGCCTTTGGAAATAACGTGAAGCCATGTGCGAGCGCGATAAATCTCATGGCTTGTCCACTGCTTGGCATAATCGAGCCGGCCATGATTAAATTATAGATGAGCCAAGGTAAACTGACGATCAAGCATGCCGCGATCATGCAAAATAGGCGCAAGCTAAAACTTTTTATTTCCTCTTTTTTTAAGGTTCTAAAGGCTTGATCGAGTACCGCAGCGGGTAAAAAAAATATGAGATCGACGCGTGTCAGAAACCCGATTCCAACCATGATTCCAAATATGGCGTAATGATGTATTCGGGGGCAATTGGAAACAACAAAAAACAACAAATAATAATAAGTGATGATGCACGTTGCGCATAGTAAAGCGCTGGTTTCTAAGCCATTTACATCGGTGTATAAAAAAGTCGGCGACAGCGCCCAGAGCGCAACAATGAAAAGACCAATTTTCGGTGAAGTCAGCAGATTGACAATTTTGTAAAGAAACAAGCTGTATATCATAGCCAGCACGGTTTCAAATGTCAGAACAAAATTAATGGCGCGCGCCGAGTCCTTGATGAGAGCAAAAATTGGAACGGTCAAAAAAACATAGAGTGGTTGAAAACCTGTTGTCACATTAAAACTATCATGCCTGACGCCATTTCCCGCGGCAATGTTTCGAGCAATATTGAAATAGTAATACGAATCATCAACCATCGGTCCAGCCTGAAGCAGTCCAGCTTGAAGAAGTAAAGGATTTTGCCAGGCTATCGCCAACCGAAGAAAACCACCAAGGAGTATGATGGCACATAAGAAGAGGGTGTACGAACGTTGTGAGACGAGCCAACGCGTGCACCAAAGCAATAAGAGCCAGAAGAGGAGCGTCAAGGATAATAAAATGAAGACCCAATCCCCCTCTTGATAATACCGACTGAGCGAAAAGCCCGTTCCATCCCCCTCGATAAACTTGTCTAGAATCCAAACGGTTCCCGATCGTCCTCGCGCCCACTCTATGAGCGGATGGCCGAGCGCCGGATAAATGACCAACCACGTCGCTAGAAGCAGGACCAACCCAACTGTAAGATATGAGTAAATTCTTGACACGGGTTTTTTAGTCAGAAAAGCAGTGCCTTAGAAGAGGTCATAAAAGCAGAGAGTGTTAAACGGGAATGGAGCAGGTGAGAAAATATATATCATTTTTTTGAGTGATTTTATGTTTTTATGTCATTCACTTCAATCAGAATTTTATCCTTCGGTTGCCATTTAAGGCTTCCTCAGGAATTTTCAGCAACCCTATAGCGTGTTGCAGGAATGGGAAAAGTTCTATGTTTAAAACAGTTTCAGTGAATAAATGTTGCACTTGATTTTTGATAAAACTCCGAGATAATGGTATATTACTTCGTTGGCTAAAAGGAAAGAAAAATTCATATGATCAGTTTGAACAGCCGTTTTGCCATCAACACAGCGGAGGTTGCCGCCAAAGTGTTAGATGGGGAGGCGATCCTCATTAATTTATCTACAGGTACTTATTACGGCATTGACAAAGCAGGCTGCAGAATTTGGGAAATGATTGAAAAAGGATACAATCAAAGAGAAATTATTGAAACAGTAGTTGCACTTTACGACGTTCCTGCTGAAAGAGCCAAGGCTGATATAGAGTCATTAATATCAGAACTGATCAAAGAAAATCTGATTATGGTAGCGGATAACTCACCGTCAGTTGCAAAGTATCAGATGTCCTTATCCGAACAAAAATTGCCTTATGACCAACCCAAGCTCAATATCTATCGTGACATGGCTGATTTGCTTGCCCTTGATCCCCCAATGCCAAAATTGGACAACGCACCGTGGCGGGATTCACAGACACCATCATGAACTTGGCGCAGGCGCAAGAGCAGTAGGCTAGGATTTGCGTTTTCGAGAAGAAGTAACAATTAGAGCAGCACAAGAGACACTTTCTCACTTAAGCATTTTCGAATGCATGTCAGCATCTTTTCGACAAGCTTTGAATGCGCACAGTAATTTGGCGAGTGAGAAGCATTATATTTTTGCCGGGCGACCCACACGAATTCGCGTCGTAGGCAAACGTCTAGCAGAGTATAGCTTTCTTCCATTTTCTCATTTGCAGATGGACCATGCGCATTCAGACAGCTTCCAACTTACAATTGATCTTTGGGATGAAGCTGAGACGGGAATTCCATGTCCTGTTGGATCGCACGATGTGTTGATCGTGCAGAGAACGGTCACGGCTTCGCCCGATAGTCGGTTTCTAATTGAACAAGATCCAAATGCGTTAGTTTCATTTGATCGTAAATCGCGACATTTCGTTTGCTCATTTGCATTTGCTGACAAACTTGTTGATCGTTCCAAACCACTTAATCGATTGTTAGCCTTATGGTATAAGGATCGAGGAATCCCAATCATCCATGCTGGCTTGGTTGCCGACAGTGACCACGGTGTGCTGATTGCAGGTTCTGGCGGGGCAGGCAAATCCACTTTAGCTATGGTTTGCGTGCATTTCGGATTTGATTTTTTGGGAGACGATCAAGCGGGGCTGGAAAGGACAGCGGATGGTTCGTTTGTGGGACATAGTCTTTATAATTCCGTTCGCCTAAATCGTGATCATTTGAACAATTTATTTCCGCAATTTCTAAACGTTTCTCACACCGATTGTTTCCGCGACGACAAATCCGCTGTTTTTCTGTCCGAGGTTTTACCCAAGCAGCTTCGAAGCGTTGTCCCCATCCGTGTTTTGGTCTTGCCTCGGATTGTTGATGCTCCAAATTCACGTATCTACCATGTGACCAAAGCAGAGGCGCTTTCGGTTTTGGCATCGAGCTCTATTATAACGATGCTTGGATTTGATGCGAATGACGTAGACCAGGTGGCCAGTTTTGTGGAACGCGTTCCCGTTTATCGAATCGAACTGGGTTATCGGATGGAGGAAATTCCTCATCTTATAAGGCAATTAATATCAGAGGTGCCTGAAAAATGAGAATAATGGTTTGGACGAATGCTTTTTGGCCTCAGATCGGCGGCGTAGAAGTTTTAGGCGCGCGACTATTTCCAGCCCTCAAAGCGCGCGGTCATGAATTTCTTATCGTAACGCGACGTATCTCCATCAGTGTACCGGGCGAAGCAATATATTGCGGCATCCCTGTCTATCGTTTTCCAACTTTGCAAGCTTTGAACGAAGGCGATGTTGATCAATTAGCGCAAATACGCCAGCAGATGTTTAAGCTCAAACTTAACTTCAGACCCGACTTAATTTATTTTTATCATGTTGGCCCTGACGTGTTTTTATATCGGGAGATAATTCAAGATCATTCCATACCAGTTTTGGCTACTTTGCATGGAACTTTTCCCGATCAATGTTTTTTGTCCCACACATTGATTGGAGAAGTGTTACGATCAGCTGACTGGATCACCGCATGCTCAGCTGCTGTCCTCGACAAAACCAGGCAGCAGTTGCCTGAAATTGTATCGTCCTCATCTGTCATTGCAAATAGTTTGGAGGAGCCGCACGTTGATCCTGCGCCGATATCTTTTGAGGCACCCAAACTACTTTGTGTGGGCCGCGCCGTTGCGCAAAAAGGGTTTGATTTAGTTTTAATCGCCTTGGCTTCCATTATTCATCGTTTCCCGACACTGCGATTGGTCATTGCCGGTGACGGCGAGTCACTCCCGGAGCTCAAACAACAAGCAGCGAGGCTTCAAATCAATAATCACGTGGAATTTATGGGCTGGGTTATACCAGAAAAAATACCAGCTTTAATCAATGAATCTACTATGGTTGTGGTGCCCTCTCGAGAAGAACCGTTTGGTCTTGTGGCTTTGCAGGCATCTCAAATGGCTCGGCCGGTTGTCGCAAGTTGGGTAGGAGGACTATCTGAAATTATTGTGGACACGGAAACCGGATTACTTGTTGAGAAGGAAGATGTTCGGACACTAGCTGACGCAATTGCTTTTTTACTGGATCATCCTAAAGTTGCTATCGGTATGGGTGAAAACGGCCGTAAACGAACGCACGAAATTTTTAATTGGAGCCTTTATGTAGATGCTTATGATCAGCTCTTCCATCAGCTTGGCCAAAACGTTTGTTCCTATGAATCCGCTGATTAGCTGCGTGGTCCCAACTTATAATAGTGAGCGTTATCTTAAAGAAGCATTAGAAAGTATTTTTGCTCAGACGTATCGCCCGTTTGAAATCATTATTGCTGATGATGGTTCAACAGATAATACAGAATCGTTGGCAATTAGTTACGGTGATCAAATTCGATTCGTGAAACAAAAAACGTCCGGTCCGGCCGCGACTCGTAATTTGGGCTTGAATGTAGCTCGAGGAGAGTTTGTGGCTTTTCTTGATGCCGATGATCTTTGGCATCCTGAAAAATTATTCCGCCAAATGAGTTTTTTTCGAAAGCTCCCGGAACCTGATTTGTGTCTAACGCATGCACAATTATTTTGGACACACACATTGCGCGAAGAGAAAATACAGTATCGTGATCATCCGAGGTCGCAACCGATTCCCGGTTATTCGACAACAACTTTACTCGTCCGGAGAAACATATTTGACCGAATCGGTTTGTTTAACACTCAGTATTGGTTTGGGGACGCTACGGATTGGTTATCACGAGCAATCGAACAAGAGCTGATCATAGAAGTATTGCCGGATGTATTAACTTATCATCGAATGCACGAATCCAATCTCACGCGTCGGCGGAGTGAATCGAGCCGAGGAGAATTTCTCAATATTGTCAAAGCCTCATTGGACCGTCGGCGTAAGCAAAGCATCTTCGTTCCCGCAAAAAATTTTTTAACTCACGTGACACATAGATCTCCGTTTCTTTCAGACGCACTTTCCGTCATTTTGCCAACACCGGATCAAACTCTGCTGTTGTGTGCGTGTTTGTGGACCGGTGAGGCCGGTCGTGAGGCCTGGACGAAATGGCAAAGCGGCGAGTCCGATCACAAGCAAGCGTTTAGGACAGATGCGTTATACATCGAACTTTTGCCTTTGCTTCATCACGCACTTGAAAAAAATAAAGCGGATGTAAACGAAACGCTTCTGTCTTATCTTAAAATTTCCTATTTTCACGAAGAATTACGAAGTAAAACTTACCTTCAGATCTTTAAGGAAGCCGTTTCGATTCTCACTGCTTGCGGAGTTCCGTTTCTGGTCCTTGACGGGATTGTATTGGCGAAGCGCTTCTACGGTGATTACGTGCTTAGACATTGTCATAAGCTAAATTTTCTGGTTAAGAAAGAAGATATGCTGAAAGCAGCGAACACTTTATTGGCCGAAGGAAATTTTAAAGCTTGCAGCAAAAATTTAAGTCCTGAAACGAATGATTTTGGACATGTTTCCGGTCTTCCTGTGCGATTGCAATCTTTTTTATTTCAACCTCCTCATGACAACCCGTCGATTAGTGAAGTTTGGCGGCACGCGGAGGAAATAACGGTCGCTGGTATTCGGGTAAGCACGCTTTGCATTGTCGATCATCTGCTTGAAGTTTTAGGATGCGCATCCTCTTCTGGTTCTTGCGACTCATTGCGCTGGGTTTGTGATGCCTGGTATCTTCTTGATCGGAACCGCCAATGGGATTGGAATTTTCTGTTTCACAGGGCCGCAGAGAGCCATTTGGTTTTACCTTTTTTTGTGATGTTTCGTTATTTGGCTGAGGAATTACAGGTTCAGATTCCAACTGTTTTTTTAGATCGATTGGCTGCTGTAAAAACCACAAAGGAAGATCATAAAGCAGCATTATCAGGAGCATACAATGGTGGTAGGGGATTTAAAAATCTTTTCAAGCATTCCAAAAGTTTTCGGGAATGGATTTTCCTATCCAGAATGTTAATTCAGAAAAAAATTGAGTTGAAAAATTCAAACATTTGAGTGGTTCCTATGTGCGGTATTGCCGGCGTAAAACGCTTTAAAAATGAGGAATTAGAAGAGAACGTCGTTCGGAAAATAACAGATTCGCTAAGCCACAGAGGTCCGGACGACCGCGGCTTATTTGTTGATCCGAAAAATAATCTTCATCTCATCCACACAAGGCTGTCGATTATCGATTTATCCGAAAAAGCTCATCAACCGATGGAATCCGAGGGTGGAAAATTTGTTATTGTCTATAACGGAGAAATTTATAACTATAAAAATATTCGCCAAAACCTTGCACAGAAAGGTCATCAATTTTTTAGCAATTCGGATACAGAAGTTATTTTAAAAGCCTATCAAGAATGGGGCGAGGTTTGTCTTGAACGATTGAACGGCATGTTTTCTTTTTGTATTTGGGACAGAGACCGCGAAAAGTTGTTCTTAGCGCGCGATCGATTTGGCATCAAGCCGCTTTATTATTATTTTGGTCAGAACGATTTCATTTTCGCTTCCGAAATAAAAGCGATGATTGCTTCAAGTTTGATAACTCTGGAAGTGGATTACGAATCTGCCGGTCTTTTCTTATCTTTAGGTTACATTCCGGCACCGAAAACGATTTATAAAAATATTTTTGCCTTGGAGCCGGGACACTTTTTAGAAGTTACTCAGGAGGGGGTTCGGAAAAAAAGATATTATGACCAGGCTCGGGCTTTTTCATCTGACCCTCACGAGATGTCGGAAGAGGAGGCGGTTCGGCGCGTCAGGGCGGAATTAATCGAAAGCATTCGATGTCATTTGGTTTCCGATGTGGAAGTCGGAACTTTTTTAAGTGGGGGAGTCGATTCCTCAAGTCTTGTTTCCTTGATGAGGGAAGTCGGACAAAAAAATATTAAAACCGTTTCCATTATTTTTCCAGGCACGGCTTATGATGAAGGCAACTACGCACGCCTTGTTTCTCAAAAGTTCCAAACGAATCACGTAGCAGTGGAGGTGAAGGAGCATGATTTCTTCGAACATTTAGAGACGATATTTAATTCGATGGATCAACCAACCATCGATGGGATTAATACTTATTTCGTATCGCTGGCAGCAAAGCAGGCGGGTTTAAAAGCGATTCTTTCCGGAGTCGGAGGAGATGAAATTTTTGGTGGTTACCCCTCTTTTAAAAATCTTCCGCAAACGTTCCATCTCTTTAGAAAGCTTAGACATCTTCCAGATTATTTGTTCAAAAACCTACCTTCCCAAAACCGGGAAAAGATGATCGCGCTTGCCGACGGCAGCAGTGATCTTTCCCTTATCAAAGCGTATTTAATCTATCGAGCGCTCTTTACAAAAAATCAGATTGAAAAGATTTTGGTTCCGGCATTGGCGAATGAAGCTTGCATGCAGTTTGATTTGGACGGATTTGCGGAACGAATGGAAAAATTCAAAGACGATTTTTCAAGGGTGTCGTTTTTAGAATCGGTTTTTTACATGTCAGGACAGCTTTTAAGAGACATTGACCTATTTTCGATGGCTCATTCTTTGGAAGTAAGAGTGCCTTTTATCAATCATAATTTGGTAGAAGCCATGTGCAGAATACCGAACCGATACAAAGCCGGAAAGCCATCCAAAAAATTGTTAATTGAAGCTGTTGGCGATTTGCCGGAAGAGATTTACCAGCGTCCGAAACGAGGTTTTGATCTTCCGTTTGATTCGTGGCTAAGAAGTGAGCCCGCAATAACTGTTTCGGACGAACTAAAGATGTCTACGATTTACAATCAAGATCATATTCGAGAGCTTCTCAAAAAATTTTATGATCATCATCTCCATTGGTCTCGGATCTGGAGTTTATTTGTATTAAATAGATTTGTATGTAAGCTGAAATGAGAAAGTTCCACAGTCCTATCCGCCTGATTCAAAACGCCAATGTCTTCACTCTTTTTGTTTTAGGATTAATGGGATTTGCAGTTTTGGCTCACCATAGAAGCGTAGCAGAGGGAGGTTTCATTTTCGACTGGTCGCATAAGTATTTTTTCTTTGTGCTTGTGCCTTTGCTCTTCTTTTGGGCAGCACATATTTTATTCCTCTCTCAGGAACGTCTTAGGAATCTATTTTGTTTCAAGAATAAGTTATACCGATGGTGTTTTGGAGCCTTCGGTTTATGTCTCATCCTTGTTTCGATAATGGTAAAAGTTAATATTTATCAAGCAAGGATTCTCTTTTTTATTTTTTGCGTTTTAGCCATGTTTCTCTCCCTTTCTTTTTGGTTCGATGTTAAAGAGCTTGTGATCACTTATTTTTGTTTTGCTTTTTTGGGTTGCCTGCTTTTTACCTTTGAACTCCCCCAACTTTTGGAAACGCGTCACAACAAATTTCCAATTGTGTGGGGGGATTCCGAGGCTTTCAAATTTCTATTTGAAAAGAAGCCGCCGTTTATCGGCTTGGGCGGGCGCTTGCGGCCTTCGGTTCGATGCCGAATTTGGTCCCCTGGGACAGATGACTTGGGCGTGCGATTTACAACGAATCAATGGGGTTTTCGTAATGAGGAGATTTTTCCTGAAAATCCTTCAAAGAATGAAATTCGCATTTTGAATATGGGAGATTCATTTTCAAATGGATTTGGAATTGATCAGGACCAGTTTCTGGGTCCTCTTTTAGAAAAGCAGTTGCAGAAGACCTTTGCTGACCGAAAGATATTGGTGATGAATGCAGAAGTTTCTGACCCAGCCTATGGTTTGTATTACTTTCAAAACTACGGCAACCTGTTTTCACCGAAAGTTGTTCTCTACGGTCTTTGCGGCAATGATGTCTTTCAAAGTTATTGGTTTATTTCCTACACCAATGTTTTTGCTTTCAGCCACGACAAGTTAATGCCCGGAGAGGGCAGTAAAAACAACGTTCCGGTTTTTGGAAAAGCAAAACCTGATTTTTGGAACAAAGTGAACGACATTGCCTATCCGGTTTCCAGAACGTCCCTCCCTCATCATTCACAAGAAATCAGAAATCCATTCCAGCATTTCATTGAGGATTTATTGAAGTTCAGAGCCATGATTTATTTGAGGCGATTGTTTTTTCCTTTCAAAGCAGAAGATGAGTCACTGCTTTTTGCCACAAGCAAAATTCCTGAAGTTGCTATGATGGAACACGCTGACGGAAGAAAGCGATTGATCGATTGGTATCCGAATTTAGCGTTCTTTTATAAGAAAAGAATTCCGCTCGTTGAGGAAATGTATGGAGTTTTCTTCAAGATTTTGCAGGTGATGGCACTAAGAGCGAAACAAAATGGTCAGTTGTTTGTACTGATCTATTTTCCTGAGCGAATTCAGGTGCGAGAGAAAGATTGGGAACTATTTCGAAACCGCTGGAATTTAAACCCAGAGGACTTCAATTTAGATCTTCACAATCAAAGGATTGCAAACTATTGCCAGATACACAGAATTAATTTTCTGGACCTAACCGATTCATTCCGTGATGCGGCACGCGAAAGAAATTTGTATTTACCGAACAATGAACACCCAAATCATTTTGGTCATGCGGTGGCAGCCCAAGCGCTTGCAGAATTTTTGACTCAAAAGATGAAAAGTACTTTTCTTAAATCTTAGAGTAGGTTATAAAGGTGTGCATGCATCTTGTTAAAATCCTCGACATTGAACTCGACAGGTTCTCAGAACCAAGTTAAATGCCGACACCAAATTTTTTTGTTATAGGTGCTGCAAGATCAGGCACGACTTCGCTTTATCACTACCTCAAACAACATCCACAAATTTACATAAGTCCTGTAAAGGAACCTAGGTTTTTTGCTTTCAAGGGTGTGGCAGACAACCTCGATTCCTATTACGAGCCTTCAGGTTCAGACATCGTGAAAGAATCAATCACCAGTTTCGAAGCTTATTGCGCCTTATTTCAAGGTGTTTCGTGCGAAAAAGCGATCGGGGAAGCCTCTCCTTTGTATCTTTGGAGCTCAAAAGCCTGTGAAAATATACACCAAACCATACCCGATGCGAAGCTGATTGCTATTTTGAGAGATCCAGTCGAGAGAGCGTTTTCTCATTTTTTGTTGAATAAGGAGAGTAATTGTTTTGCGCAGGCTGTTCAAGATGAACTGTCCCATGTTCGCGATGGATGGTTTTCGGGTTGGCGACATATCGCTAGGGGTTTTTACCACATTTAATTAAAGCGGTATTTTGATTTATTTGATAGAGAGCAAATTAAAATTTATCTTTACGAGGATTTCTGCAGCAAGCCAGCTTCGGTCTTGCGAGATTTATTTCAATTCCTTGATGTCGATGATGATTTTCTTCCAGACATGTCTAAAAGATATTCGCAATCTCAAGCTGTGAGAAGCAAAGCTCTGAATTCAATATTGACTACAAATAATCAATTAAAGAATCTATCAAAGCCATTCATACCTTCCGTTTTGAAAGAGAAAATTTTCAGGATGGTTAAGCATCTGAATACTCATAAGCCGAAGTTGGCTCGGAAAATCAGAAGGGACTTGATCGAAATCTATCGAGAAGATATTTTGGGGTTGCAGGAGCTTATTCATCGGGACCTATCAAAATGGTTGGTGGTCTAGGAATACATTATTAATTCATAAATGATCGCGCTTATTTTGAAAATTGCCTAGTTTTTGGGATGATTTGATAGTAAAATAAATTTTGATGTTCGCTGAACTTAAACGGGTATTAAATTTAAGCCAGATAACTTGAAGAACTGAGAGTAGCGATGAACAGACGTTTTAAAACGTTAATTCGCCCTAAATGGTTAACCTTGGTCCTCTTTGTTTTTTTGCAAGTTTTAATGAGCTGTGACATTTTCGCTCAATCGATAACTTCCATTTCGGGAAAAATTGAGAATGTGAAGGCCGTCGGCGAGGGGCGATTCGAATTGGGCGTAAGGACAGATAAGGGTCTTGAAACCTTTCTGGTTGACGATTCTACCTTAATCGAAGCTACAATGCTGGCAAAGAAGATAAGAAAGGGGAACAAAATCTTTTTGCCATCAATGGAAAGGGTAAAAGGGATCAAGGGGATGAAGGCGCCATTTGGGAATATGTCACCTCGTACAAAAAAAATATTAGGTCTTCCGGACATCCCAGAAATTCCGGAAATCCCAGAGATTCCAAAAGTACCAAAAATTCCTCAAATTCCCCGAATTCCAAAAGTTCCAGGAAAATCAGGCATTCCAAATTCAATCCCTACGCCATCTCAAATTTCTGGGATGCTGGGTTCAGCTAAGGTTGAGAGCGGCAAAAAAGCGAATGCTGAAAACAAAGGGCAAGCGCCTCTGGAAGAAGGACAGGAGATGGTGGGAGCGATGATGTCTTCCGGCCAAAATCCGCCCTCCTCCACACCAAAAGGGGAGGCTTCTGCGAAACAGCCTGAGCCTGTGGTTCCGGAATTGCCTAAAGACCCTGGGTTCGCAAGTTTGACACCGAGCGCTCTTTCCCCGGCAGGCAACCCTTCCCCAAAAGAGGAAGCTAAGAAAGTAGTCGAGTTGAAAACAACGGCGAAAGGGATTGCGGTCAAGCTAGAAGGAGAAGAAGGAAAACAAGAAGAATTAATCCTTTCTCCTGAGGAAGAAGTTTTTCAAGTGTTAACCGTAGAGGATCTGCACAAAGATATGACCGTGAATCTTGAAGTAGTAGAAGATTCGAAGGGTAAAATGGTGCAGCGAATCACAGTAGCTTAAGCCTGGTTTCTTGCTAAACTAGTTTCCATCCTAAAATTTGAAACCAACCCCAATTAGCTATATGTCCTTCCTAGTTAATCGTAGCAAAAGCCTCAAAATAGAGTTTATTGAATTATGATCCCACCACCTGTTTATCCGCCAAAGGCGGATCAAAATGAGTCAGTTGGAAATCAGCCCTCCGGGCCGAAAACAGGTGGTGGGATGACGTCAGAGTCAGCAATACAAGTGAGTCTAAAAAATGTGATTATTTTAGGTTCTGCGAGGAGCGGAACCAGCATGGTAGCCGGAACTTTATTTGGCAAAGGCTATTACATGGGTAGTGATTTATATGCCGCGACGATTTCTAACCCGAAAGGGTTTTTCGAATCCTGGGATATCCATGGCCTTAATGAAAATTTGCTTGCCCAGGTAGTTCCGACTAGACCTTCTTCATTTTTTGGAAAGTGGTTTTTCAGGAAGCGTCCTGTCATCGGACAAATAGGATTAGCCGCTCGCGTCCCTATCGGAATGCCAATTCCATGCCCCGATGGGATCGAACAAAAAATTAAAAAAAATGTTCAGAAAATCCCTTTTTGTTTCAAAGATCCAAAGTTCGGTTACACTTTGCCCGTGTGGCGGCCCTTTCTAGAAAACGTTGTCTTTATATGTGTGTTCAGAGATCCCTCAACCACTGTAGCCAGTATTTTAAAATTGTGTAAAGACGAACCAGATCTTAATTCACTCTGGATGAATTATGAGATTGCTTTTGAAGTGTGGTCTCTTAATTACCGTCACATTCTGGAAATTCATCGATATGAGGGGGACTGGATTTTCATTCATTATAATCAAGTGTTTACCAAGGACGGCTTAGATCGGATTGAAAAATTGGTGGGCACAAAAATCAATCGAGATTTTCCAGATCCATCTTTAAATAGATCGAAACCAAAATATTCTGTTCCCATAGAAGCTCAACGGATTTATAAGCAGCTGTGCACTCTTGCCGGATACTCAGAGGATAAGAATAAATGATGACGGAAGTTAGGATGATTATTTTCTGAAAACGTATTATTTATTCAAATCGAAAATTAAGAATCTTGAGCCCCTCATTGATTTAATAAGAGAGTAGTTGTTTTCAAGATACTGTAAGAGTTTTGTTTCATCAGAAGATTTATCATCGCCGTTGTCAACAAATATAAAGAGCATTTTTTTCTTATCTTTACTAGAAGCGGTTCCGCTTCTGGTAGTTTCAAGAATGTCTTCGAGCCTTTTTATACTTGAAATGGTTTCGTTTGTATTTCTATCTAAATAGAATCGAAATTGTGGAACCCACCGGTTCGTTAATACCATATCCTGTGGACCAAGCTTTTTTTGAACATGCTCTTTCAGTCCCTCGTAAAATAAGAACTCACGTGCATCGTCTTCGTAATGAAATTGGTTTGAAGATAATTTGAAAGAATTTCTCATATCGTTCTCGTGTAATAGCTCAAAGACAGGCCTCGTTATAAAAAGAGGAGTTGCAATCATTAAACAGATTAGCGGAAGCCTTAGAAGGGCTTTGATCTTTGGCTGTTTTGCTTTCTTTAAAATGGCGTTTGTGGCAAGAGAAGCCGATAGAGCGAAAAAAGGCACAAAATAATAAAGACGTTGAGAATGATAGTAGCAAAGATTTATGAATAGCAAATACTTCAGCGCACCGAAAACTAAAAAAAGTGCTACAAAGTCATAATTTCCATTCAAACGCTCTTCTTTGTTTTGTCTCAGATACATAAGAGAAAAAAGAAGAGCAAGGATCGCCACAGGAGGCGTAAAAAGAAACCAAATCCAAACGAATATTTGCTTGATATAGGTCAGCATGAATAAGGGATCTTGTGATATTGTGTGTAAACCGGTACGATATATTGCCCACCTGATATTACTCATAAGATCATGTGATCCGATGAGAACCATCGTATGGATCAGATAAATGCAGAGGGATAGAATTCCCAGTGCGGGGATTAAGACATTGATGCCGCGTTTTTTATCTCTCAAAAAATTATGGTATAAGATGGCTGGAATGAGGTAGTAAGCCTCCCAGGATGATAAAACGGCGAGCAAAAACATGATCGAAAGCGTTATGATCGCCGTCACGGATCCGGTTTTAAGCCACCGGGCATAGGAATAAATCGCCGCTATTGAAAAGAACAAAGCGATCGACACCATATCGGCTGCGCTGCTGAAATGCAAATACATAGGGGTGAAGAGCATGAATAGGGAGCTTAAAACTGCTACCCTCCGATTCCATAGTTCTTTCGAGAAGAAGTAGAAGAGTCCAAGGACTCCGACTGCAAAAAGTATAAATACGAAACGGATGCTCCATTCATGGATTCCAAAAATTTTTAAACCAAGCGACAGAATAATTGCTGTTAACGGAGGGTGATGGGTATGATACCTAAATTCAGAAGCCGTAAGGAGGCCGCCGTTCTCTACCATGCCAAATTTTGTAGCCGAGTACCCGTATCGAATATAGTTTCTTGCGATTGTCCCCCAATGGCAGCCACCCGCTCCATCGTGATCACCCATTTTAAAAGGGGAATGGATAGATGAAGATAAGACAAGCACAGCAAATAGCGTAAAAGATAAAACAATGAGTAAATCTTTGCTCAATTCTGAGCGGATCACTTTTATTAATCCTTCTGATTTTGAATGAAACATGCGATCCCGTGATTAACAGCTGAAAATGATTGATTCCAAGAAAATTATAGTTGTTATTCCTGCTTACAACAACGAACAAACTCTTGGAGGTATCTTTGACCGCATTCCCAAGAATCTTGCGCCATTGATCGATGAGTTCATCATTGTAGACGATGGTAGCACGGATGAGACTAGAAATAAAATAGGCCTTTTAACGCAGAAATATAAGAATGTTACCTGCATCGCGCATGATGTAAATAAAGGATATGCGCGGGCCCAAAAGACAGGATTTAGAGTTGCGTTCAATCATGGGGCGGATATTGCTATTCTTCTTCACGCCGATGGACAATATGCACCTGAGGAACTCGAAGGACTTTTAGAACCTCTTCTAAAGGATGAATGCGATATGGTCCAAGGAGGACGCATTCTTGGCGGAAAGGCTTTAAAAGGAGGCATGCCTTTATATAAATATCTGGCGATCAGATTTGCGTCCGTGATAGAAAATCTTGTTTATGGAATGAAAATGCTTGAATATCATAGTGGCTATATGCTTTATTCACGTCGGGCACTTCGAACAATTCCATTTGAAAAATTGAGTAACACGTTTTATTTTGATGGGGAAATGTTGTTTGTGGGGCACGCTAAAGGTTTAAGGATCAGATCGCTGCCGATCTCCACACGATACGCTCGTGACATTAAAAGTGGTGTCAGACCATTGAAGTATGTTTTTGATGTAGGCCGAATCATGGCTAAGAAAATGTTAGGAGGTTATAAATTTTAAGATGAAAGTAAGCATCACCATGCCCGCCTACAATGCCGCTCGGTTTATTAAGGAAGCGATCGAGAGCGTTCTCGCTCAAGATTACAGGCCCTTTGAGCTCTTGATTGCCGATGACGGTTCCACAGATGATACCTTCAAAATAATTAAGGACTATAAAGCCCACCCCAAAGTAAGGATCTGTTCGAACAGAAAAAATTTAGGCGTAGGTGCTACGAGAAATAAACTCGTTCGCTTGGCCAGAGGCGAATACATTACGCCTTGCGATGCGGATGACATGATGCTTCCTGGAAATTTGAAAAGATTGAGCGTATTTTTAGACGCGCATCCAAACACCGGAGCTGTTTATGCGGACTGTTTAGTGTTGGAAACAGACAAAGATAATGATCTTTTGATGGCTCCTTATATCTTGGGGAAAGATCATCGTAAGATCTGGGATCTGATCGACAATCCGATCAACCATCCGGGTTCCATGATTAGAAAATCTCTTATTCTTAAAGTGGGAGGGTACAATGAGAACGTGTATTCAGTGGATGATTGGGATTTATGGCTCAGGCTGGCTGAGATCACACAGTTTAAATACTTAAAAGGAGAGGTGTATTACGTTTGGCGGAGAAACCCCAAGAGTTTAACGCAAACAGATAAAAGGTGGCATCGTGATTATCGAAGCATCATCGGGGAAGCAATTAAGAGGAGATACGGCATTACCTGGAAGTGAAGAATTAGCAGGGCAGCACGGCCTTTTGATTTTTAGTCTGAGCCAATGATTATCTATGTCTCGATTTAAGAGGTGTATATATCCCTTCGGGATACCGATCCTTGAGAGGGCCCATTTTTTGGGCGAGGGCATAAATATAACAATTTCTAGAGCCGACGTTTCTACCCCATTTTTTAATGATCGCGTTCATCCCTTCTTTTAAGACATAAGATTCGGGAGAATCAGTACTGTCGTTGTCCCGGGTTGTCAGCTTTCTAATTTTAAATCCTCCGCTTTCAAGAAGCTGCTTTACCTCGAAAGGAGTATATTCCTTATAATTACCTCTTCCCCCCACAGTATAGGTTGGCGATTCAGAAGGAGATTGCATCTGGAACAATTGAAACAAGTGCATCCAAGAAACCGAATTAGGGGTGGTTAAAAATAACAAACCCCTTTTTTTGAGAACACGATTCGTTTCTTTGACCATAAACATTGGATCTTCTCTCAAGTGCTCAAGGGTTTCCATCACAAGAACCAGGTCGAAGAACTTACTTTGGTAAGGAAAAGAATCTTTCTCCATATCGAACCATTTTGTGTTGATTGCGAGTAAAATCTCATTCTTTCCATTTCGAAACCGGAAACTATGTTTCTTCTTTCTGGGCTTAGCAAAACCGGTGAAAAAGTAATTATTGTCAGGATAAAATTTTTTCAGAAGGAGTGAAAACACGTAAGGACGGCTGCCAAGCTCTAAGACTTTTTTGTTCTTAAGGTAGGGGTGTAGAAATCTCAGGCTATTGTAAAATCGGACAGCCTGGTACTCTGAGTATGTTCTTGCGTATGTACTCGTAAAGTTGATTTTGGAGAGGAAACTTCTAATGTCTTGGAGACTAGGAATTTTTTGACTTCTCATTTTCTTTATGTTTTCCCGCAAACTTGAAAGTACAAACTCTCGTACTTACGCACACAGTCGGTTATATCGAACATCTTTTTAACTCGTTTCTTCGCTGCTTCACCGAACTGGCGAATTTTCTTTTGATCTTGAAGAATTTTCAGCATTGCTTCAGCTAACTTCTTGGGATTTTTCGGAGGGACCAAGAAACCAGTTTCCGTGTTCTTAATCAGTTCAGGATTTCCACCCGAATCAGAGGCGATCACAGCTTTGCCCAAGGCCATCGCTTCTAAAACAGCATTGCTGAATCCTTCTCCCACCGAGGGCAGAACAATGAGATCCATTTGTTCGATACCTCTATGAATATCGTTTAAAAATCCGGCGAGGGTAATATCGTTCTGCATTTGGGTATCCTTAATCGTTTTCATGATATATTTCCCATAACGGGGATCGCTATCTGGGTAGAAGGTGCCGCCAAAAATGAAAAATTTTGTGTGAGGAAATCCTTTCTTCACTTTCTTCGCAGCATAAACGAAATCAATATGTCTTTTCTCCGGGAAAAAATTGGCGATCATACCAATAGCATAGTGGCTATTAGAAAGGGTTTTCGTACTGGCAAATTGGCCGTCTTTGTGTCGGCCATTTTTAGTTAGAATTTCGGTTCCGTTATAAATGAGATTCACTTTTGCTTTTTTAATATCGTCGAATTGTTTCTTTATGAATTGTGAAGGACAAATTATATTTTGGGAAAAGTGAGAGATAACATTGAGTAAATGTCGTTTTTTTTGCGGCTTTAAAAATGGCTTGGCAGTTTCGATATGAGATCCAACGCGCCAAATATGTCGGATGCCCGCATTATAGGCAGTCATCGCTACTGAAAACGAGTAATAATTGGACTGCGCGATATCAATTTTATTTTTTTTAATGAATTGGAACAGCTGATTGGAAACGGTAGCGTGGTTAAATTTCAACACCTCAGTTTGAATTCCGAGTGATTTAAATATGGATAGGGGCTTACCCTCTTTGTGAGAAATAGCGATGGGCTCAAATTTTTCCTTATTCAAATATTTAATTAGTTTGAATAAAAATCGTTCAGATCCGCCAAGGGTGTAAGGGCCAATTTCGTAAAGGATTTTAATTTTTTTCTTGCCGGGAAGCACTAGAGTAACCTCGAAACTAATTTGGAGATATTCTCTGGATCTCTTCCGATCAATAAATCATAACTTTTGGCGGATTGCACGAGGCTAGAATATAACTCAAACTGATTTGCGAGAGTGATTTTGTCCATGATCACGGATTGCAATCCCTTGGGTTTTTGACCCAGGCATTTAATGAGTGCCTCCGATGGTGCAAGTGGCTCAACGGTTGTGCTGTGATTTTTGGATATTTTCGGAAACAAAAGCAAACTCACTGCCGCCTTCGTTGCTAGAGAATGAGGGTATATTTTTTTAATCTCGAGCCGCCTTTTCCATTGATCTCCTACTTTGTAACGAGGAGTTTCTTTCAAAAATTCGAGGTCGGGAAAAAGGGAAACGGTTTCCTCCGTGATGGAGAGGTCGACATCGTTTGCGAGCGCATAAACACCCGTGCGGTTTTTCGTCAGAAGGACCGTGTCATCAGACAAAATTTTAAAACCGTTTTGCCAAAGGTTTAAAGCCGACGTTGTTTTGCCGCTTCCAGCGTCACCGGCCAATAAGACGCCCCTCCCATTTTTAACTACCGCGGCGCTGTGCCATTGGAACAAATTCAGACGCTTTAATGTGTAAAGGAAGACGAGTTCGAAGAGGTAAAAGTATAGGAAGTCCACGTCCTTGAAATCGGGGGTTTGGATATGGATCATCCACGGCACGCGGTAGAAATAACACGTGATGTATTTTTGGGAGTCCTCCAGGAATAAAAAATTACCATTATAAAAATAATTCCATTTGCGTGGCGGATTGTTAGTTTCATATTTAAGGATCTGGAATATGGCTTTCGGCTTTAAAGTGTTGTTTTGAATGTAAAAGCGATTCCAATACTTCCGTACAAGGTCGAGGAAACGCTTGTTCGTAGACTGAATCGAAAAGATATTTCCGTATATGTGATACGTGTAGGTCATGAAATTTTTTTATGCGTCGTTGCAATAGTCATTTGGTAAGAAACTCTTCTTGGCTGAGCTCCGTATCATTTTGTAGCGTTTTATAAGAAAACGATTGACGAAGGCCGTGCACCCTTTCGAGTAAAGTTTTGGTGAAACGCTCTGCTGCTTCTATTTTGATGTGAAACCCATCCTCAAAATCTGATTCTTGAAATTGGTATAATTCCGGTTTCGTGATTAGGGTTAGATTGCTGAATTCATGTTTCCAGCCACGAATCGTTTTAAGAATTTCCTGATTCAAAGCAAGCAACCGCTCA
>Ga0209515_10002022_pt1 | contig 32106 bp, 41 predicted proteins | sample Subgroupgradi54m_FD_187454 | JGI IMG/M metagenome (GOLD analysis project Ga0209515, IMG submission 187454) | Subsurface groundwater microbial communities from S. Glens Falls, New York, USA - GMW60B uncontaminated upgradient, 5.4 m (SPAdes)... ... | reverse complement strand
CCGTATTGCTTGATAGAGTCAGCCAAATCTTGCAGCCGCGCTTCGTCGAAATCTCTCCTTGGCTGGTAAGGATTTGGCTTGATTTTATCAGTATCAATCCAGAAAATTGAGTTTGAATAAATGTTAGACATGTCACTATTCTAACATACGATGGATTTTATAAAAAACGTAAAAATTGATTTAGAAGTCCCCTTTGTGTATAATATGTGGATTGCCCAGAAGAGGGCAATATGCCCCCGATCTTCTGCTCGCGATGCTCGCACCGAAGATTCCGAAGGGATTGGGGGCAAAACAAAGCAGTTTGTTTTGCCCAGGTGGCGGAATTGGTAGACGCGATAGACTCAAAATCTATTGATGGCAACATCATGAGAGTTCGATTCTCTCCCTGGGCACCAGGATAGAGGCCAAAATTATGCTCACTTTATCTAATTACTTACCAAAAAATACCGAATATTTTTATGCGTACCCGCTTGGCGATACAGTATTTTTCTACAACGCCGGCGACCCAGTGGCTGATGAGCTCATTTCCGCGCGGCTTCTCGCTTGCGCGGGTAAAAATGTGAAAGTCGTAGTGTACCACAGTATTTTAAGAAATAAATCGCTTAATTTACTTAGAAAAAATTCAGATATTCCATTCGTTCCGAAAGAACAAATTATAGTTTTGCCTTCCTCCATCAACGAAAAAACTCCGGGATTAAAAAAGAATGAATTGATCACTAAGGCATTAGTCAAGCAGACATCTGACCGAAATTTAATCATGGCGCAACCGATCATAGATGACCGCCTTCTTAATGAATATCAAATTGACCCGAAATTAAGCATTTGGCTCAATGACAAAAAAAATCTCGACCAATATGTTGCTTCTGAATTTTTACCAAAGAGATACGCGCAATTCAGAAATGGTCAAGATTTTTTTGATTCTACGGAAAAAATACCCATCCCGTGCGTGGTAAAAATCTCCGCTTCAAGCTCCGGTGAAGGTATTCGAATATGTCTAAATTCTATAGACTTTAAAAAAGCCAAGAAAGATTTTAAAAAGAGAGCTGGAACAATTTTTATTGAGAAATATATTTCTTATCTCCATAATGTCGGCATTCAATTCGGAATACCTTTTGATAAGAAAAAGGCCCCACATATTATCGGATACAATCACCAAGTTACCGCCGCAGATGGCGAATTCTTGGGAGGATTTATTTTTAAAGGCGATAAAAACAAGAAGATAAAAAAAATAAAGGAGATGATCGCGCATGAAATTTTGCCGAAAATCCAAAAGATGGGGTGGTATGGAATTGGCGGTCTCGATGTACTTCTCACTCATGATGGAAAATTTTATATTATTGACAGCAATTTCAGAACCACAGGGATGACTGCTTATATTTTCCTTACCAAAAATAAGTTAATCACAAAATCAATGGTAAGCTTCACCGCGACCTTCCGGGGCTCCAAAGAGGAATTTGCTGAAAAAGTTTTATCTATTAATCAAGGCAAAGATAAAAAACTCGTATTGGTGTCCCTCTCCAAAAAAGGCAATGAGTACCGTTTCAACGGCGCTCTTTTATTTGATAAGAGAGAAGAAGTGCCGCTTTTAGCAATGGCGCTGATTGAAAGAGGGATCAAATCTGAAATTCTGCAAATACTACGATTTTGGGAGTGTTAAAATACTAAAATTTCCTTATTTTGTAAGGCTTTTTCGCTTTTTATACTTGACTTTTGAGTTTGAATATGCTATACTATTTCAGGTAGGTTAGTATTGTTCTTTCTATATTTTTCCTTGTTTTTTACGGAAAATAGTCTAGAAAATAAACTTTTCTAGGTTGCTGTCCGTAAACAACTAATAAAAGGAAAATAATGAAAAAATGGGCTGGAGAGTCTTCTGTTACTCTCTACTTCGCCATCGGTTCTAATATGCTCCGAAGGCAATTCAGGGAGCGCTGTCCGCACTCCTCTTACCTATGTAATGGTTCATTACACGGATACAAGTTCGCCATAGTTGTATCCGACGACCCAGAATGCAGTGCGAGTGGCTATGCCACTGTTCTGCCCCAAGAAGGTGATGTAGTGCCTGGAGTACTCTGCACACTGACTCCAGATGATGAAAAAATCCTCGATAGTAAAGAGGATGTCGCCAAAGGCGACTATAAGAGCCGTCGCACCTAAGTAGGACACGGCTTTTATTTTGTCTACTATCTTTTACATATGTTCGACATCGTAGACAGCAAAGTAAAATCAAAGTTATCCACAGTTGCATTATCTCATATATGAGATATACTGTTTAATATGGCAACGGAAACTGAACAAGAGAAGATAGGATTTTTTATAAAGGAACTGCGGGAACATCGCGGTATGACTCAGGAAGAGTTTGCCAAGGCACTCGGCACTTCGCAGAGTTCTGTCCCCCGCATGGAAAAAGGCGAGCAGAATTTCACTACAGAACTACTATTGAAAATAAGCGATGTACTTAATCATAAAATTGTTTCAGTAAATGACTCGATAGACTTTCAAGTAAACGGAGGCAAAAAATTGAGCGGAACGATTAAAACAAATTTTTCCAAAAATGGTTCTGTCGGACTTCTTTGCGCTTCGCTTTTAAACAGCGGTACCACAACTCTTCACGGCATTGCGCGGATTGAAGAAGTTTTTCGGGTGATTGAAATTTTAGACAGTATCGGTGTTGCTGTAAAATGGCTGGGTCAGAACACAGTGCAAATCATGCCTCCTGAAAAGTTTACTTTAGATAAAATAAATGTCGCTTCTGCTATAAAAACTCGCTCGATTATCATGCTGGCGGGGCCACTTATACATAAATTATCATCTTTCTCTATTCCTCATGCTTACGGCTGCAATTTGGGCAAGAGAACTATTTCCGCGCACATGTATGCGCTGGAAGAAATCGGCGTGAAAATAAAGACGACCAACAAGAGCTATGAAGTCAGCGTTAAAAAGCTGAAGCCGGCAAAGAATATAGTGATGTATGAGACAGGCGAAACAGCTTGCGAAAATATTTTGTTTGCTGCGGCTTTGATTCCAGGCGAGACCACAATCAGTTTTATGAGCAATAATTACATGGTCCAAGAAATTTGTTTCTTTTTGGAAAAACTGGGAGTGAAAATTGATGGAATTGGCACTTCTACACTGACTGTCCACGGAGTTGAAGAAATAAATAAAGATGTGGAATATTCAAATAGCGAAGACCCGATTGAATCCATGATGTTTATTTCTGCCGGCATTGTCACTGACTCGCATATCACCATCTCTCGCGCTCCAATAGATTTCTTGTCTTTGGAAATGGAAAAATTAAAACGAATGAATTTGAAATATAAAATTTCTAAAATTTATCATTCATATAATGGCAGGACGAAGCTCGCCGACATAGAAATATTTCCAAGCAAATTAAAAGCTTTGCAGGATAAAATTCACGCAAACATCTATCCTGGCATAAATATAGACAACCTCCCCTTCTTTGTGCCGATTGCCATCAAAGCCAAGGGACAGACCATGATTCATGATTGGTATTACGAAAACCGCGCCATATATCTGACAGAGCTAAACCGCCTAGGCGCAGAGATTACCTTGGCTGACCCGCACCGCCTCTATATTCAAGGCGGTACTCCGCTCAAGCCCGCGCAAGTCGTCTGCCCGCCTGCTTTGCGCCCCTCGATGGTTATACTCATTTCCATGCTGGGAGCAAGCGGGACTTCAATTCTGCGCAATGTGTACATGATAAATCGAGGATATGAAGAAATAGCCGAGCGCCTAAACTCTATCGGCGCAGATATTAAGATAATAAAGGGAAATTAATGTCAAAGAGACACTTTGACAAGCCAAAGGTTATTGTGATTTTAGGGCAAACTGCTACGGGGAAAAGTGCTCTTGCTGTAAAAATTGCCAAAAAAGTGAACGGCGAAATAATTTCTTCTGATTCACGGCAAGTTTACAAAAAACTCGATATTGGCACAGGTAAAATTTCCAAAAGAGAAATGAAAGGAGTTCCGCATCATCTACTTGATGTTGCGAATCCAAAGAAAAAATTTACGGTTGCAGAATTTCAAAAATTAGCAATATACGCCATAGATGATATTATAAGGCGAGGCAAAACCCCAATTATTTGTGGCGGTACAGGTTTCTATATTGATGCGGTAACTAGAGGCGTAGTCTTTCCCGAAGTTCCGCCGAACCCTAAGCTCCGTAAGCAACTTGTTACAAAGTCAGCGATAGCATTATTTGTAACATTACAAAAATTAGATCCAGAGAGAGCGAAAAATATAGACTCTAAAAATAAAGTCAGAATAATTAGGGCGATAGAAATAGCTAAAGCTCTAGGCAAAGTTCCCCACTTGGCGGTTAAACCGCCAAGTTATAAATTTATAAAAATAGGTCTCTACTTGCCTACTGACAAGCTTAAAAAGAACATAGAAAAAAGAGTTAAGAAAATGTTTCAAGCTGGTTTATTGAATGAAATTAAAAAACTGAAGAAAGCTGGCGTTTCAGATAAAAGATTAAAAGAATTAGGGTTTGAATACTACAAACCTACGCTGGAAAAAGTAATAAATGGAACCTTACAGTACGCCAAGCGCCAGATGACATGGTTCAAGCGCGATCCCGAAATAAAATGGATTGATGCCAGCCCGAAAGACTTGTTCTGGCGGGCGTCAAAGAAAATTGATTTTATAAGATATTTTTAATTTGTTTTCGTATCTAAGAAATCCGCATATGCTAGAATCTTAGATATTACTTTTAACTTTAACTAGGTAAGACCTAGTTACCCAAACCAGACACTTTTTATATTTACGAATTCTTTGATGCCGTAGGTGCCGAGTTCGCGGCCGTAGCCGGACTTTTTGATGCCGCCGAAGGGAGCTCGCGGGTCAGACTTGACCATGTCGTTCACGCACACATTTCCCGCTTCAATTTGCGGAATAATGCGCTTGGCTTTTTTCATGTCAGAAGTAAAAATAGATGCGCCGAGACCATATCTGGTGTCATTTGTCATTTGGATTGCTTCGGCTTCCGTTTTGAATGAAATAATCGGCATAACCGGACCAAAAACTTCTTCGTCGTATACTAACATACCCTTTTTTACATCTGTCAAAACTGTCGGAATATAAAAATATCCCTTGCCTTTTTTTCGTTTTCCTCCAAAAACTATTTTTGCGCCGAGCGCTACTGATTTGGATACTTGGGCGGCAACTTCTTCTAGAATTTTTTCTGTTGCTAAAGGTCCGACATCGGTATTTTTATCGCTCGGATCGCCGAGGGATAATTTTGAAAATTCTGCTACCACAAGTTTAGTGAATTTTTCTTTTACAGATTCTTCAACGATAAATCTTTTTGCAGAAATACAACTTTGTCCTACATTGCCCTGCATTCTAGCCAAGACGGCAACTTGCGCAGCCTTGGTAATATCAGCGTCGGCGAAAACAACGAAAGGATCGCTGCCGCCCAGCTCCAGCACCACTTTTTTTATTTCCTCGCCGGAAACTTTAGCTACAGCGCTGCCCGCTTTCTCACTGCCTGTGATAGTGATTGCAGCTACCCGAGGATCGCGGATGATATTTTCGACACCTGAAACCGGAAGAAATAAGTTTTGAAAAACACCTTCCGGAAAACCTGAAGCTCGAAAAGATTCTTCAATAGCTTCCGCGCATTGCGGAACATTGGAAGCGTGTTTTAAAAGAACGGTATTCCCTGCCATTATTGCCGGCACCGCGCCACGATATACTTGCCGAAACGGAAAATTCCAAGGCATTATGGCGAGAACTACGCCAAGTGGGTCGAATTCCACATATTGATCTTTCTTGTCCGTATGGAGTATTTCCGGGGCTAAGATGGTCTCGATATTGTCTGCATAGTAATCGCAAATATCCGCGCATTTTGGAATATCTACACTGCCGGATTTCACCGTTTTGCCCATTTCAAACATTTGTAGTTTTGAAAATTCTTCTGTGTGAGAGCGTAAATATTCTCCCAACTTTTTCATGAGCGTAGCGCGCTCTTTGAAAGAAGTTTTCTTCCAAGACTCAAAGGATTTTGACGCAAGCGAAAGCTTTTTTTCAAGCTCCGTGCTAGAAACCTCCTTGAATGTTTTTAAAACTTCTTCAGTTGTAGGATTTTTTGATTGAATCATCTGATTTATATTGTTTTTATCGTTCCTAAAATTTTATTGGCTTCTTGATAATTTATCGGGCAAGCGATAATGTGTACGCCTTTACTATTTAATGCTTTTTCTAAAAACGGAAGCAAGGCTTCCGTTTTTTCAACTTTGTAGCCAGTTGCGCCGAAACTCTCTGCCAGCTTTATAAAATCAGGGTTATTAAAAGAAAGCCCGAATGAAGCCAACCCTGTCTTTTTTTGTTTCCATGAAATCATGCCATAACCTGAATCGTCGAGAATAAGCACGACAAGGTTTATTTTTAACCGGACGGCTGTCTCCAAATCTCCAATACTCATCATAATTCCCCCATCGCCTGCCACTACCAACACTTTCTTTTTTGGATAGAGAATTTTTAAAGCAATTCCAGAAGGCAGTCCGGCGCCCATGGTCGCCAGCGCATTGTCTAGAAGAAGACCGTTGCGCGCTGTCGTAATAAAACTTCGAGATATATATATTTTATACATGCCGTTGTCGAGCGCCAGCATGCCGTCTTTTGCTAAAACTTTACTTGTATCAACTACCACTTTTTCCGGCCGAAGTGGAAATTCCAGCGACTGCGCATATTTAGCAACATCTTTTTTAAAAGCATCGCGCACTTTGAAAAAATATTTGAAATCCCAAGAAGAATTTACTTTTATTTTCTTTGTGAATTCAGATAGAGTTTTTGATATATCACCAACAACTTCATGCGTTGGAATATAAACATCTTTGGCGGTTGAAAAAAAGAAATTTACATGAATGACTTTGCAGTTTGGAGAGCTTTCGGGAGTCAAAATAATCGGTGGAGTATTTATTACATCATGCCCTATAAGAATAATTGCATCTGAATGACGTAATGCCAAATGCACAAAATCCCCTTGCGCTATTCCCGTGGTGCCAATATAGAGCGGAGAACTTTCGTCATAAGCCCCCTTACCCATCTGGGTAGAAACGAAAGGGATGCCTGTCTTTTTAAAGAATGCAACAAGTTCTTTTTGAATCAGATTTCTATTCGCGCCTCCACCTAAAACAATCAAGGGATGTTTAGCTTTTTCAATTTCTTTAAGAGCTTCTGTAATAGCTGCCCCACTCGCGGCAGAAGGAATAATTTTTTTAAAAGGAATCGGGTCCGCATTGCAAATTTCGCCGGCAATATCTTCTGGGAGTTCTAAATGAATTGCTCCTGGACGTTCAGCTTCCGCCAGTCCGATGGCCTCTGCTAGCATGCTTGGTATTTGATCGCCCGAAGTTATAGTCGCAGAGAATTTCGTAACCGGTTTCATCATCGACACAATATCAACGATTTGGAATCTTCCCTGTTTGCTCTTTTTTATCGGTTTCTGCCCGGTAATGACCAACGATGGAAAACCTCCAAGCTGGGCATAAGCCACGCCTGTAAATAAATTGGTCGCTCCGGGACCCAAGGTAGATAACGCAACGCCGATCTTGCCAGTCATTCGCCCAATTGTTGCCGCCATGAATGCTGCCGCTTGTTCATGGCGAGTAACGACAAAATTAATTTTGGATTTTCTGACTGCTTCCAGAAAATCTAGAGTTTCTTCGCCCGGGACGCCAAAAATATACTTCACGCCGTGATTTTCCAAACATTCCACCAGTACTTCGGCTGTGTTTTTAGCTCTTTTTTTCATTAGGGTTATTTTAGCATATTCTTTTAGCGAAAAAATTCTAAAACTATTTGGATGTCTTTTGGATCCGAATATAAAAAAATCGGAGTCTCTTTTTGGGTTCCATGGTACTCAAAAACAGTACAAGATTGCGGATTTCCTTTTCCGTCTTTTTCTATTTTAATACGGGCTTTACCTTCTTTAACCATTCTTGCCGCTTCAACAATTTTTTTCTCTAATTCATTAAACTCTAATCCTGAATCTTTCAAATCCATACTTTTTGTTGCTTTTCCGGAGAATTTTTCTTTAGACATCTTTTTATATTAACATATTTAATAATTATTTTTTATCCACCATTTTTTAATGAATGGCAAAGATTGCACGGAAATAAAATATCCCAAAGCTGGAACAATGGCACTTAAAAAAGGATCTTCTGATCCAAGAAAATAAAATACCTTGACCGCAATCACATAAATAATTGCAGAAATAAGAAAAACTCTGAAATAACTAGTCTCCCAAGCCTTATCAGCTTCAACTCTTTGGTTTCTAGCTTTTAATATTTCTATTTCTTTTTCTAAGTTTTTAATTCGCTCTTCCATAAGGCGGTGTAAGTGAGTTAGGTACCCAGAGGTACAAGCCCAGTAAGGGTATTCTAGCACATTTTGACTACTGAAAATTAGGCACGTGAGTCGCTATACTAAATTCACTGATCTGACTAATGCGACACTTTTTGATGTTTCCAGATCCGAAAGGAGTGATAAGAACTTCTGTATTTGACATATACCCATTTTGCTTTCAAATAATAGTTCGCGCTTCCTTTTTAAGCCCGTGCATAGGTTTTAGTCCTAATTTTCAAGGACTCCTTGACTGCCTTACTGGGCGTTAGAACTTTTAAAGAAAGAAGATATAACCTTGGTTGAATAATAGCCTCCCACAAATGCAAGGGTATGAACAGTTCCGAAAGCAACCCCGGTTCCCAAAAGCCCCATTCCTAAAAATGTTAAACCCTTCAAGGCAATCCCAAATGGATAAAAATCAATACTAAAAAACTTATCCATTATAATAGGAATAATATTGTAATAAAATCCGAATAATAATGACACGATGACGCCAGCGACTAGCACTTTTATAAATTCTTTTTTACTTACATCAATAAATAAAAGAAATAGTATTGAAAATACAAAGTAAAGAGCCAATTTCGCCATGAAGTACGGTATTGTTTCCATTGGGTTCGAAAACAATAAATGAGAAAAATAATCAATAACAAATACGCCAATACCTGATATTAAAAGAGATTTAATTACTATTTTCATATAATTACTTTTAACAGCTTATCCCTAAAGATAAAAACCACTGCTATTATTATAATAGCACCAAACACAGAAGAAAGCGACCAATAGTCGCTAATCGTTCTATTACCAATAATCATAAAAACTAATTCGTCGGCTACCAATCCAAGTCCCACTGAAGAGAGAACTATTTTTAATAAATGATAATTTTTTGATATAAAAAAGATAAATAAAATCAAAATTACTTATCGTAGTCAGGTTCCTACAAGGCGTAGGTGCGGCAGCCCTCTCTTCTGTTTCTTTAGCACTAGTCGCCGAGTATTATAAAGAAAATCGTGGCAGAGCTTATGGTATCTATAATGCTATCAAAGGTGCAGGATATGTGCTTAGTCCTGTTATTGGTGGGTATATAGTTTTCAAATCGCATTTCTCAAGTATATTTATTGCTACCGCCATAGTAGGAGGGTTGGCTTTAATACTTACATTCTTTTTACCAAAAACTGCGAACGATAAAAAAGCAGAGTTGGATGATGACGATGATTTTTCCATAAAAGGATTTATTGCAGCATTTCGGAATCCAGTTCTTCTTCCGTGGTATTTAGTCATCGTTATAAATATGTTTTTTGTGGGAATCCTCTTTGGATTTTTGCCAGTTAGAATATCAAACCTCGGATATACACCGCTCCACGCAGGAATTATTATGTCTGTTGTGGACTAATACAGATGCACTTGTTAGTTCTTTAGCTAAAGAAGGTGCTTTGGGTCAAACGATAGGAATTGCTGGTTCCTTCAAAGAATTTGGTGATATGGTCGGACCTCTCCTCATCGGTGTATTATCGCAGTTTCTAGGTTTGACTACAGGGTTTGTTATTTGTGGAGTTTTAGGACTAATCGCTTTTGGTTTTATAATGAGGAAGAGTAAAACTACTTAAGCATCTGTAGCTTTTTACCCAAATCGAAGCTGATTGAACGAATGAGATTTGGAAGGGCTACGAGATATGTAAAGATAAAATCTTGACAATTGTTATATAATCCAGATATGCACCCCGACCCAAACACAACTCAAAAATACTGGCATGAATTGTTTGAATTTGGAGTCTTTATTAAAGGCTTTAATGGTGTTTGGGAGATTGTCAGCGGCTTTATGATTTTGTTTTTGAGTAAGATAACATTAACAAATTGGTTCTTTCTAATTGCTCAAAACGAATTACTAGAAGATCCACGTGATAAATTTATTAATTTTTTGGTGCAAACTCTACAAAATTTTTCAAGCAGTACTCAAATACTCGTTGCACTATACATACTTACACATGGTCTTTTGAATATCTTTTTAGCAGTGCAACTCTACAGAGATAAGCACTGGGCGTATCTAGTAACAATCGGAGCAACGTTAATGTTTATGAGCTACCAAATTTACCGTATTAGCATTCATCACTCTCTAATCCTAACGATCATTACCATTTTTGATATGTTTTTTATTATACTTGCATGGCATGAATATAAATATCATCGAGACAGATTAAAAATAAAATCATAACTAATATAACAATCTAAATTTTCTTCCACCCAATAACAGGATGCAGTTCCCACCAATTATGCGGCTCATCAAAGCGAACAATACCCCAGATTTTTACTTTGTTTCCAACTTTTGGAATGGTAAGTAATGGAATTTCTGGAATAAACTCTGTGACTAGGGGTAGCCCTACAAGATTGGTTACAATAACGTGATAATCACCATCTGGTTCGTGGGCGATTTTATCGACAATACCTTCAACTGAAACTTTTGTCTTTGTGCTTCCGTTTGCAATAAAATCTGCTAAATTGGTATCGTAATAAAGCAAATCATCTTCTTTTTTCTCTCCTTGTTTAATAAAGAAAGCCAGAATTCTCTCAAACACATTTGGGATAGTGGCTCTTGGATTAAGAGTTTGATTGCGGATATACCATCCCAGACCAATTCCACCACTAAAGATAAAGAGTAGTATAAAAATTATAATGAGTTTCTTTTTCATAGCTTTAATTTAAATCCTTAATGAGTTTATTAAGATCATCAGTAACTTCAATACCTTTGAGTTTATATAAATCATCCACTGTATGATGCGTGCCCTTATACGTACTCCTTGCTATATCATAGCCAGCTTCTTTTACTACTTGAATAATTTGGTCGCTGTAATGTCCAAAAGGATAGGCGAAGAGATAGATACTCTGATGAATCTGGTTTTCAATAATGTGTTTTCCATCGATAATTTCTTTCCTTAATACTGCTGGGTCGTGTATGTCAGGTAAATAAGGGTGTGATTCAGTGTGCCCGCCGATAGTCATGCCTTCATTGTTCATGAGCCTTACTTGATCCCAGGTTAAAAAATAATTACTGCCTATGACATCCGTGTAGATGAAGAAGGTAGCAGTAAAGCCATATTTTTTCAGCACTGGAAAAGCATATGTATATTGGCTGCGCCAGCCGTCATCAAACGTAAGCACGACGGATTTCGAGGACAAACTAATATTCTGTTTAAGCGCTCTTGAAAGAGTATCAAGGCTGATAACCTCGTAGTCATTATCCTTTAAGTACTGCATTTGACGGACGAATGATTCTGGAGCTACGTCATAATATTTTTGGATGGGTGATTGATTGGGGGTATGTGGCAGCATGCTGTGATAAATTAAAATAGGAACTTGCACAGACCCTTGCTTAATCACTTCTGGAATATTTTGCAGGGAAAGCTCTTTATCAAAATTACCGAATTTTGCAAGAAACACTTTATCGATTGGATCCTGAGGACTCGAAAAAATGTGAGGATATATTACAAAACCTGAAAGGATCACAATAATACTTATTAGAATAATGTGAAAAGTTCTGTCTTTGAATATCGGATGCAGTGGCATAAGACAATTATATCAGAAAATATGTAAAATTTTACTCCGAACCTGGGAGGATGTTCGAAAGGCAATTATGCAAGAACGAACCGCTTGCTTTCAAGTCTAGAACTTTGTATAATGAACCTTATTGATATTTAGAACGGTCGACATTAAAAACAGTTAAACTGATTTATTTATGAATAAAAAAACAATAGTATCATTTATCATAAGCGCTTCTTTAATGCTTGGCGCAGCTTTACCAGCACTGGCAGCTACTTCGACCACTACCACGAATTCTCAAGCTAGCACAGTAGCCTCCTGTATGAAAGCGGCTACTGCAAAAGAAAAAGCTGCTCTAGAAGCCGCTAAGTCATTGACTAAATTAAGTGCCCGCAAGGCAGCAATAAAGGCTGCACAGAAACAATTTGCTCTTGATCAGAAAGCTTGTAAGTAATATACAGCAATTTTAGATTTAAGAAAAAACCATCAGATGATGGTTTTTTCTTTCTCAGTTAAGCTACTCGGGTCGCACGAAAACCTCAAGCACATAGGTCATGCACGCTACTTTTTTTACAATGCGGGCCCATCAGGATTTGAACCTGAGTCTTTCGTTTTGGAGACGAAAATTCTACCACTGAACTATGGACCCTTAGTTTATTTATACCTTTACATGAACCTTTTTGCAAGATAAATAGTTTGTCCCACACTGATTTTGTCAGTGTGGGACTGGTTAATCTTTTTTTCCTTTACCTTCCAGCAACACCGCGATGGCGTGCCAGATGACAATTGCGGCAATTGCCGCAATTGAAATAAGAACAATTTTCATATTGTTAATATTTTAACACATAATATTGTTCTGAAAAACTACTTCTTCACCTCCTTATGCTTAGTCTGTTTTCGGCACCAGTTGCAATACTTTTTGAGCTCAATCTTTTTTGTGACGAGTTTTTTGTTCTTACTGGACCAGTAATTTACGCGTTTGCATACCCCGCAGGCAAGTTTTATAAGTCTATCTTGGGACATATTTTTATATTATATGAATAAATACAAAAAAGCAACTAAGAACTTATAGACAGTTAGAAAATACTTTACTTTCTGCGATAGCAGAGTTTAAAGTATTTAAACGACAACTCTGGGCAAAAGCGAGCTGATCCTCGTAGTGATTTCATAATTTATAGTATTCAACTTTTTCGCCATCTCTTCTGCGGTAATTTCCTCTTTACCTTGATGTCCCAGAATTACCACTTCATCTTCAGATTGGACATGTGGCAAATGGCTCACATCGACGGCAAACATATTCATAGATATTCTGCCGATAATTTTACATCGAACGCCTCGGATTAAAACCTCGCCCTTATTGGAAAGCTTGCGATCAAATCCGTCCGCGTATCCTTGCGAAATCACAGCAATTTTAGTCTGCCTTTTGGTAATATAGGTAAGTCCGTAACCGACAGTAAACCCTTTGGGTAAAATTTTTACTTGAGCGACTCTTGTTTTCCAAGACAACACCGGCTTGAGGGTAAGTTTTGAATTTTGATAAAGAAGGCGTAAATGTTCCGAAGGCCACATTCCATATGCACCCAAACCCAAGCGTACGAGCGAATTAATGGCTGCACTTTTCTCGTAGACTAAAATTCCGGAAGTTGCTGAAATATGCGTTTGTATACTTTTAAAACCAAATGCGCCCACCAGCTCCAAAGCTCTTTTGTATTCATCAATTTGCTTTTGCGCATGCGTAAAGCTTGATGTGTCTTCGATGTTTGCAAAATGCGCATAGATACCAGAAAATTTTATATACTTACTTTTTTTTATTTCTTTGAATAATTCCGGTAAATCACTCAATAAAAATCCTTCCCGCCCCAAATACGCATCAGCTGGAATATGTATTTCTTGTTTTCTTTTTAGATTTTGCGCTATTTTGTTTAATTCTTTTAATTGTTCAATTGAAAAAAGCGTCAAAATACAACCTAATTTTACAGCCTTAGCCAGATCTATTTTTTGCACATACCCAAAAAGAAAGGTTTTCTTTTTGCTCACTTTGCGCAAAAGCGCTAATTCCTCGATGCTATTTACTTGCAGATAATCCACATGCGGCACAAGAATTTTAGCGATTTCGTTTTGCCCGTGTCCGTATGCATTACCTTTAATTGCCACAGAAATTTTAGTCCCCCTTTTTACTAAATTCCTAAACTGCCTGATATTATGAATCAAGTTATTTTTTGAAAGTTCAATATAAGAAAGAGGTAAGTTTTTCTTCACGGTCTTATTCCACGGTAGTTTTTAACTTCTTTTCTTTTTCAAACCGCTCCAAAGCGAGTTCGATCAACTTATCTAAAAGTTTCGGCAAGGGCAGCCCACTTGCCTCCCAAAGTTTGGGATACATACTTATCGAAGTAAATCCAGGAATAGTGTTTATTTCATTTACATAAACTTTGCCACTTTTTGTTAAAAAGCTGTCTACCCTGCCGAGTCCTTCGCAAGCGAGAGCTTTGAAGGTCTTTAGGGCAAGGTCTTGTACTTCCTGTGTTTCTTTTTTGGAAATTTTAGCTGGAATAAGCGCGATTGAACCTTCGTCTATATACTTTGCATCATAAGAGTAAAATTCCTGATTGGCGATTATTTCTCCCGGAATCGAAGCTATAGGCTTGTCATTTCCCAACACAGCGCATTCAATTTCGCGTCCGTCGATAAATTCTTCAATAATTATTTTTGTGTCAAATTTAAATGCTTCGCTCACAGCTTTTTTAAACTCATTTTTGTTTCTAACCTTACTGACCCCGACAGAGGAACCCATATTTGCCGGCTTGATGAAAAGTGGCATACCCAGATCTTTTTTCGCTTTTTCAAAACTGACCTTCTCTCCATATTTTACTGTAATAAATTTTCCAATAGGAAGACCTGCGTCCCGTAAAAGTCTTTTCATCACATCTTTATCCATTCCGACGGCGGAACCCAGCACACCCGCTCCCACAAAAGGTATATTTGCGAGTTTTAATAGTCCCTGAACTGTACCATCTTCGCCAAACGGTCCGTGTAATACTGGGAAAACTACATCAATGGAATCTTTCGATTTTGTATTACTAAGATTGGAAATTAGTCCTCCACCTTCAGGCACAAGCGTGATGCTGTCGCTATTTGCAGAATTTAATTTATATAGTTTTGGGTTTGTTTTATCTAAAAGTTTTATTGAAGAATTCCCAAGAATCCATTTTCCGGTCTTATCAATACCCATTAGCGTCACATCATATTTATTCTTATCTAGAGCATTAAACACATTCTCAGCTGAACGAAGGGAAACTTCGTGTTCCGCCGATTTGCCCCCGAAAAGTACGCCTATTTTTAATTTCTTTCTAGTCATTGCGATAGTATACAAGAATTACTTCAAAATAGCATCCTTGAGATTTTTTGGAAAATCAGTCAAATTTTGGTATCCTTTTTTAGTAATTAAGACCATGTCTTCTATGCGTATTCCTCCGAAACCCTTAAAATAAAGTCCGGGTTCTATCGTCATCACGCACCCAACCGGCAGAATATCAGGGCTCTTTGGTTTGAAATTCGGCCATTCGTGGATAACCGTGCCGACTCCGTGACCGAGCCCATGAGGAAACTTTTTTGCTCCGTACTTTTTATTTAAAAAATGTCTAGCGACCTTGTCTATTATCTTTGCTCTCTTTTCCCCTTTACTAATCTTTTTTTTAGCTAGTTCTATTGCACATAAAACATGCTCGTATATTTTCTTTTGCTTCTTGCTCGGCTCGCCCCAGAAATAAGTTCTCGTCATATCCGAACAGTAGTGATTGACTGTACATCCAAAATCAAACATGATTATATCACCCCTTTTAAGCTTTGATTTGCCGGGCTCATGATGAATATTCGCCGTGTTTTTTCCAAAAGCAACAATCGGCGGGAACGATAAAATTGGCGCGCCATATTTTAGGAATCTTTTTGTTATAAACTCTGCTATCGCAGATTCTGCAACATTTGTTTTTAGTTGTTTCAAAACATCTCGCAATACTTTCTCGCTTATCCTTTGCGCTTTGATTATACTTGCCAGCTCTTTTTTATTTTTTACTGATCGTACTTCGTGAATTAGTTTGTTTTTTTGCATAGTCTAAAAAAGTTTCACCACATCATGCCAAGTAATAACAACCATCAAAAGTATCAAAATGCTAAAACCAATCGTATTGGCAGTGTTGGCGTATTTTGGATTAAGACGTGATCCCTTTATTTTTTCAATTAACAAAAACAGTAGCCGCCCTCCATCTAGCGCCGGAAATGGAAGTAAATTGATTATTGCCAGATTGATTGAAATCAAAGCGGCAAAAGAAAGCAGGTAGACAAAGCCAAATTGGTAAGCGTCGCCCACAATGCTCACCATGCCAACAGGGCCGGCGACTGACGCAAGATTGCCTTTGCCATGCAAACTATCCCTTACAAGCGTAAAAAGCCCAATAGCAGTGCTTTTAGTGATAAACCAATTTAGACGCGTTCCCTCGATAAAGGCGCTTAAAAAGGGTAATCTGGCTGTCCCGATCATGTCCATAGATATACCGATTCTTGGCTCAGTATCTCCTCTATCCACAATCGGAGTCACAACGGCTGAATGAAATACCTTATCCTGTCCTCGTATATAACCAAGGTTGATTTTTTTATTGCTGTGGGATAGTACAAAAGATTTTAAGGTCTCGGGGTTTAGATCTAAAATATAATCGTCGTTACTTGCGATAGTCACTATCTTGTCCCCAGTCTTTAGTCCTACCAAGAAAGCTGGAGATTTTTCGGAAACAGAAACAACTGTTAAATTTACATCGGTCAATTTAGAACCTGCGGGTTCACTTCCGACTGATGTAGGGAGTCCAGACATGAATCCGATAGAAAAGAGCACCCACGCCAATAAAAAATTCATGGCAACTCCGGCAAAAAGAACTATAGCTTGCTGCCATTTTGGCTTGTTTACAAAACTTCTGCTTGCATCCGGTCCGTTAGTATTTTCCTCGTTTGGGTTTTCGCCAAAAATCTTTACAAAACCTCCGATAGGCAGAAGATTTAGGCTATAGGTGGTTTCCCCTTTTTTAATTCCAAATATTTTTGGCGGAAAACCGAAACCGAATTCATCCACCCGTATTCCAAACTTTTTCGCAGTAAAAAAATGCCCAAACTCGTGGACTAAAACTAGCACCAGTAAAATTATAATAAAAATAACAACGCTCATATTTATTTTTTCATTATCCCATTACTTCCTTCTGCTTTTTCTCAAAACTTGTTTCTAGATTTCTATTTGCCTCATCGATAATTTTTTGTAGTTCTTCTTTCGCTTTAAATTTTTCGTCTTCAGTTAGCTTACCTTCTTTTTGTTTTGCTTGAATATCATCCCAGATACGCTCCCGCTCACGACGCACAGTGATCCTCTGCTCCTCTAATTTTTCTTTGAGCACTTTTACAAGAGTTTGCCTCGTTTCTGTAGTTAATTGCGGAAAAATAACCCTTATACCCATGTCATCAGTAGCCACCGAAAGCCCTAAATTCGCGGCAGCTATAGCCTTTTCGATGTCTTTGATTTGACTTTTGTCAAAAGGGTTGATGCGCAAAGTTTTTGGGTCTTCAATAGAAACTGAAGCGGTATTTTTAAGCGGAACGCGTGAACCGTATGCTTCAACCGAAACACCATCCAAAACCGAGGGCGATGCCCGCCCGATGTTCAACTGGCTGTATTCCTTACCCAAAAATTCCCCCACCTTTTTTAACTCCGTCTTAAAATTTGAAAAGTTGTATATCATATATACAGTATAACAGAAATTACAATTTTGGCACCACTAAAGCCACCGATTCCATCAAAGTCTTCGTCGAACTTCCGGGCATACGGAGAAATTTGCGAACTTTGAATAAATGCTCAAAAAATCCAACGTCAAAGACGGTCTTTGACGTTGCTTTCTGGTGTAGAGAAAATTCAAGTGTATTTAAAAATTTTAGAGCTTTGGAACGAGATGACTCTAACTTGGAGGAAGAACCTCCAAGTGGAGGTTCTTCCTCCAAGTTCTCTTCCGGCTCGACTAGTAATTCTTTTATAAAATCAATTCTTTTTTGCAAAGGCATGCTAATAAATTTTTCTGCGTATTGGGTTTCTTCCGCTAGGTCCCCGCCCGAATCGCTACGCGAAGCGTTGCGGGCAGGTTGCCTAGCGGAAATTACGTAAAATCTAGAAACTAGCGTCTTTAGTAAAGAATTAGTGTCTGGGACGACAAGAAAAAAATGTGTGTTTTCTATCGGCTCTTCGAACATTTTGAGTAAACTGTTTTGGGCTTCTAAAAGAAAACTGTTGGCAGAAATTAAAAATATTTTTTTAGCAGAAGAAAGACCTTTTTCTGCGCTATAAGATTTTAAATTTCGCGCGTCTTCTATTTTAAAAGAATCTACAGATATATTTACGAAATCAGAATTCGCACTTGTGTTTATTCCTAAACTGCTGATAAATTTTAAAATCTCATGCACAATTTCTTCGCGCGCTCCCTCTATCAGATACGCATGATGTAAGTTGTTTTTATTTAAGTGCTTGGAAAGCATATTTATCTTTTTGTAATTATACTTTTTTTATACACATCCAGATGTTCCAGCGCTATACCCGTCCCTTTCACTACACAAAATAAGGGGTCTTCGGCTATAATTGCCTTAACGCCTGTTTTACGATAGACCAAATCTGCAATATTTCGCAGCTGCGACGATCCTCCAGTCATGATAATACCTTGATCAATAATGTCCGACGCAAGCTCCGGCGGAGTTTCCTGCAAAACATCTTTGATTGCTTTAATAATTTGCTTCAATTCTCCGTCTATTGCGCGTACGATTTCGTTGGTACCTACTCGTGCCGAACGAGGTAATCCTTGGATAAAATCTCGCCCCTTGATAGTGACAGAGAGTTCCTCCTCCATCAGAACAGCTGCCCCAATTTTTATTTTGACTTCTTCAGCTGTCCGGTCCCCGATTGCGAGATTGAAAGTTTTTTTGATGTAATCCGCTATTGCTTGATCTATCTTGTTACCGGCGCACTTGACTGATTTTGACGAGACTATTCCACCGAGCGAAATCACTGCCACATCCGTCGTGCCGCCGCCAATGTCCACCACCATGTGCCCCTTTGATTCGTAAATTGGAATTCCCGCGCCAATGGCCGCCAAGATAGGCTCTTTGACCACATAAGCATTTTTTGCGCCTGCCTTGATAGCGGCTTCCACCACGGCTCGCCTCTCTGTACTGGTCACGCCGGCCGGCACCGAAACCATGACATCCGGCTTGAAAAAATTAAACCGCCCCATGGCTTTGTTTATGAAATAACGAAGCATCGCTTCCGTCACGCGATAATCCGCAATCACTCCGTCCTTCATGGGGCAGTAAGTAATTATAGAATCCGGCGTCTTACCAATCATATCTTTGGCCTCAAAACCGATAGCCAGAATTTTATTGTCCTGCTCGGAAACTGAAACTACTGAAGGCTCGTTTAAAATAATACCTTTTCCCGGAAGAAATACGAGAGTATTTGCCGTTCCCAAATCTATGCCTAACTTTTTCGTGAAGATTCCCATCTAGCCAATATATATTATTTCTGTGATAAAATCAAAGTATGCATGACATAGAGGAAGAGAAGATAAAAGATGACCCAAAAAAGGAAATTGTGAACCCATTTGCAGGCTACTTGGACAATCTAAAAAAGCACAAAGCGGCGGTAAATCCGGTGCATGAAATCGTCAATTGCTACTACAAAATGAACGGCTGGGAAAAAATGCCGAAGGATTTCTACAAGGGCAGATATGAGTATAGGAAGCTCGCCAGTGAAGCCAAAAAGCTCTACACAGCCTGCAATGAAGTTCTAGACGACGCCATTTGGGCACTCGATAAGATGAAATACCTCGCCGAAAAAGGCGGTTTCGATTGGTCTATAATCACTTGCCTGAAACATAAATTGAGTTGAGCAAGGACTACCCTTGCTCATTTTTTATTGCAAAAATTGCTAATATAGTTTAGTATTTTTTGTGAAAGGAAAAATTATGAAGATGTTCATTCCAAATAGTCCAGGACCCCGTGTTACTGTAGAGGAAGTAGAAACTGAGGCAGTACACGACCTCGAAATCACCGAAAGTGGTAATGGGAGAGCGTACCATTACGTTTATGTTCCACAACGGCAAACACAACAACACATTCCGACCGATCTCGAGGAGAAGTAAAAATATGTACACATTTGTTCCAAATACGAAAGAGGGCGAAGAGAAACCTGAACCCATCGAAATAAGTACCGACGAAGAATCTGCGGCAGTGGAAGCAGCAAAAAAAATGCCGACCGGACGTTTGTACAAAAGAAAAATGCCCGAACCAGGAAGAAGTTGGAAAGGACAAATGGAGGAGGTGCAATTATAATAAGCCCATCGGGGGCGGAGAAGGCTCGTCCTCTCCTCCGGATGGGCTTTTCTCTTTATTATTGCTAATATTCTTAATATAGCTTATATTTTTTATGAAAGGAAAATAGAACATGAAAAAAACATTCTGGCACAAACCAGATTCTGGAATGCAGCGTAACGATCCGCCCTTAGAAAATATCCAAGCGGCCTCTGAAGAAGAAGCTTGGAAAATTGCAGAGGGAGGAGAAATCGCATTGGTATTAAAACGCCCGTTAGAAACTGACAGGCAAAAACAGGCATTGCTAAAAAGCAGCGCGGAAAGGAGGAGATCAAGATAAAATCGCCTTGAGCGGAAAGATTCGTCTTTCCCAAGGCGTTTCTTTTTTATGAGACAATTACCGTAAACTCACCTCTTTGCTTTTCCGGATTTTTGGTTAGATATTCCAAAACTTCTGCAGGCGTGCCGGTTTTAAATTCTTCGTAAATTTTTGTCAGTTCACGAGCTATGCAGACCTTTTTATTGGGGCAAAATTTTATTAATGATTCTAGAGTTTTCAAAATTCTATGCGGTGATTCATAAAACACCATAGTCCGCTCAGACGAAGCAATTTCTTTAAATAAAGTCTCCCTCCCCTTTTTGTGCGGTAAAAATCCAAGAAAAGTAAATTCGTGGGTTGGAAATCCTGATGCAGAAAGCGCAGCAATCACTGCCGAAGGACCGGGAATTGGAATTACATTTACCTCTCCCCGACCCTCCCCTGTCAGGGGAGGGCGAAGGGTGGGGTTGAATTTTTCTCTTATTTTTGAAACAAGCATAGCGCCCGGGTCTGAAATTGTCGGCGTTCCGGCATCTGAAACTAAGGCTAGATTTTTCCCCTCTTCTAATAATGCAAGAATCTTCGCGAATTTGCTTTGTCTGGAGTCTTTTCCGACGACATCGTCGGATGGGTAGCTCATCGTGGGAGTATTGATAGCGTATTTATTCAAAATCTTTTTAGTTTCTCGCGTATCTTCGCATAATATCAAATCCACGCTTTTAAGCGTCTCAATAGCTCGGAGTGTGATGTCCCCCATATTTCCTATCGGCGTCGCCACAACATAAAATTTTGACATTATTTTCTATACTTCCTAGTTCTCCATTTATCCGCGATTTTTACGCGAGTGAGCGAGCGTTCGAGTTCAGCTTCAAAATGCTCGAAGTTAACATGGTCTTTGTTTATACTTTGCTTCCTTAATTCTTCCGCGCGAACTTTGGCTTGAGCAATTTTTTCATCTGTGAGTTCAGACACATGTTCAGCAAAATCTGCCAGCACGGCAACTTCTGTTCCCTCGGGGCCATTCTTTATTTCCACAAATCCGCCAACAACTGCCATCGGCACATGTTCGCCGTTGATGAGAGCGACAACATCTCCGGACTTTAATCCAGCGATCAAGGGAATATGCTCAGGCAAAACAGTAATCTCCCCTTCTGTGGTCGGGATACTCACTTGGTCCGCCATTTCTTCGAGAACTAGGCGTTCTGGAGTGATTATTTTTAGTTTGATTTTTTTGGAATTCATGTATTTTTATTCTCCTCTTGAGGAGTACCCTTTAGGGGGAGGTGGATGCATTTTTCCACCCCGTCTCGCTAAAGCGAGCCACCCCTCAAGAGGGGAATTTACAAAGCCCCTTTCATATAAAAATCCGCCTCCGGCTTGCTGTCATGTTTGCCTTCCAGAATTTCTTTGAATGAACGAATCGTTTCCGCGAGCGGCACATACTGCCCTTTCGAACCGGTGAATTGCTCTGCCACGAAAAATGGCTGAGAAAGGAATTTCTGGATCTTGCGAGCGCGAGAGACGAGCTCTTTGTCCGCTTCGGAAAGCTCTTCCATACCCAAGATGGCGATAATGTCTTGCAAATCTTTGTAGCGCTGAAGCACACGTTGAACTTCGCGGGAAACATTGTAATGATCCTGCCCGACGATGTTCGGGTCGAGAATTGTACTCGAAGAGTCTAGCGGATCCACAGCCGGATAAATACCGATTTCCGATAGCGATCGGTTCAAGACCACTGTCGAATCCAAGTGCGCGAAAGTCGTCGCCGGAGCTGGGTCAGTCAAGTCATCGGCCGGCACATAGATCGCTTGCACGGAAGTCACCGAGCCTTTGTTGGTAGAAGTAATTCTCTCTTGCATGTTGCCCATTTCTGTCGCCAGAGTCGGCTGGTAACCCACAGCTGAAGGAATACGCCCAAGCAACGCTGAGACCTCAGAGCCAGCTTGCGTAAACCTGAAAATGTTGTCGATAAAGAAAAGCACATCTTTACCTTCTTGGTCGCGGAAATATTCCGCCATCGTGAGCCCTGAAAGAGCCACTCGCATACGCGCGCCCGGCGGTTCGTTCATTTGTCCGAAGACCATGGCAACTTTGTCGAGAACGCCAGACTGTTTCATTTCGTGGTAAAGTTCATTTCCCTCTCGCGTGCGCTCTCCGACACCGGCAAAGACCGAATAGCCTCCGTGGTTCGATGCAATGTTGTGTATAAGCTCCTGAATGACGATGGTTTTGCCCACACCCGCTCCTCCGAATAGTCCGACTTTTCCTCCTTTTAAAACAGGACAAATAAGGTCGACGACTTTAATTCCAGTTTCCAAAATTTCAACTTTGGTCGCTTGCGCTGTGTATTCCGGAGCTTTGCGGTGGATGGGCAAACGCTTTACACCACCCCCTGCCCCCTCCGAATCTCGGCGGGGAGGATTCTTTTCTCCTCCTGCAGCAGGAGGAGTGCCCGAAGAACGAGGTGGTGGAAGGTCATCAATCGCTTCTCCGAGAACATTGAAAATTCTCCCGAGTGTAGCGCTGCCAACAGGTACAGATATCGGCGCGCCGGTGTTTACAACTTCCATTCCGCGAGAAAGTCCGTCCGTCGTATCCATAGCAATCGCCCGCACGACTCCGCCGCCTAGGTGCTGTTCGGTCTCAAGAATTATTTTCTTGCTTCCGTTCATCACCTCCAAGGCTGTGTAAATATCCGGAAGAACTTCTCCGAAATTCACATCTACGACCGGACCGATTATTTTTTTGATTGTACCTTTGTTTTGCATATATTTTTATTTTAATTATTGCCCTGCTAAATATATCTGAGCTTCCATGAGTAACCCATTTACTATTTCCCTTTCCTGTGGAGAAAGTTTTGAACTCGGATTTTTCATCTCTTTCTCCATTTCCTCGACGTAAAGTTTTAATACCTTTGGTTCTAGAAAAGCCTTGGTTGAATTTATCGATTGACTTGGAGATCTTTCAAGCGCAGAGTGAATCCTGCTCATTACATGCATAAACGCCTGAACCTCTGGATTTAGATTTTTTAAAATTTCTGATGCAACTTTTTGCTCCTCAGGGCTCAAAATATCTTTCTTCTTTTTTTCGGGATTGGGTCTATTTGGTTTTTTTTCCATACTCATTATAATTACTTTATAACTTTATAAACTTGATAACTTTTAACTTACAGATGCCATTCCTGCACTGATCTCTGAAATTTCTCTGGTAATATTCGCCTGACGTGCTTTATTGAACATCAAGGTCAAATCATTAATCATTTCGCCGGAAGCCTCAGAAGCATTTTTCATGGCAACCATGCGACTCGATTGTTCGGAAGCATTTGATTCTATAACCATCTGATATATCTGCATTCTGGTTAATTTTTCGGCGAGACTGCTGATTAATTTTACTTTATCTCCTTCAAACAAATAGTCAGTTTTGGGAGCCGAGCTCCCACTTGGGAGCTCGGCTCCCAAAACTTCATGATGTTCTATGTGCTCTAGTGACTCAATCAAATTTTTTAAATCTGTCTTGTTGACTGGCAATATCTGCTTTATATTTGGCTTCTGTGTAAGCGCAGAAATGAAGTCAGTGTACGCCACTAAAACTTTATCATACTTTAGGCTACTATATTCTTTTATGGCTAATTTTGAAATTGGAAAAATTTCATTTAAAGAAATCTTATCGCTCAATGTGAATGTGGCAGCGACATTCACCCCGAGTCGGCGCATCGCCACATCTCCCTTTTTGCCGACAGAAACGACATCGACAATATTATTTTTATTTTTCAATAAAGAAATACTTTTTTTGATAACTTGGGCATTGTAAGCGCCACAAAGACCTCTGTTTGAAGTAATCAATATAAGTAAAATTTTTCGTGTAGTATTTTTCTCATCTCTTTCCGTAAAAAGCGGATGATTCAACTCCTCAACATTTTTGGCAATAGACATCAAAATCTCCCAAGAATATTCTGCGTAAAGACGAGAAGCCAAGGTGCTCGAAACCGCGCGCTTCATCTTCGAAGCCGCCACCAGCTCCATCGCTTTGGTGATTTTCTTGGTACTTTTTACCGATTTTATTCTATTTTTTATTGCTTTACTGTTTGACATACATTTTACTCTTTATTCCCCGCCCGCAACGCCTGAGCGTAGCGATGGCGGGCAGGTTCTTTTGATTTCTTTGGTGCCGACCATGTTACTTAAAACTACTTTTAAATTCTGCAATCGCTTTCTTAAATTGCTCCTCGCCTTTGTCTGTCCACATTTTGGTGTCGGCAATGTCTTTGTAGAAAACTTTGGCGTGGCGTTCGGTGTATTCGATTAAACCACTTTCGAATTCTTTTATTTTCGCCACTGGCACATCGTCCATAAAGCCTTTGGTCAAAGCATAGAAAGTTACCACTTGGTGCTCTGTCTTTACCGGCGCGTATTGAAGCTGTTTCAAAACTTCTACAGACCTCTTGCCTCTTTCGAGTTGCTTTTTGGTAGATTCATCGAGGTCAGAGCCGAATTGCGAGAAGGCTTCGAGTTCGCGGAATTGCGCTAGGTCAAGCTTCAGCGTTCCGGCAACTTTTTTCATCGCTTTTATCTGGGCGCTAGATCCTACTCGCGAAACTGATGATCCCACATTGACCGCCGGACGAATTCCCTTATAAAATAAATCTGTCTCCAAGAAAATTTGTCCGTCAGTGATAGAAATGACATTGGTAGGAATGTATGCAGAAATATCTCCGGCTTGAGTTTCAATAATTGGAAACGCAGTGATCGAGCCGCCGCCATATTTTACATTTCTGCGGCAAGCGCGTTCGAGTAAACGAGAATGCAAGTAGAACACATCTCCCGGATACGCTTCACGACCCGGTGGGCGGCGAAGAAGAAGAGAAATTTCTCGGTAGGCAACGGCATGCTTGGAAAGATCATCATAAATAATTAGCACATCTTTGCCTTGATCCATAAAATATTCAGCAATAGAAACTCCGGCATAAGGCGCAATGTAAGACATCGCTGCCGCTTCGGAGGCTCCAGCGGAAACTATAACTGTGTATGTCATCGCTCCGCCATCTTCGAGCCGAGCTTGGAGTTTGCGAAGTTTGGAATCTTTTTGCCCAATCGAAACATAAACACAGATCATGTTCTGCCCTTTTTGATTTAAAATAGCATCGATGGCGATTGCTGTCTTGCCTGTCTGCCTGTCGCCGATGATGAGCTCGCGCTGTCCGCGACCGACGGGAATAATCGCATCAATAGCCTTGATACCTGTCGCCACTGGCTGGTCGACGCTCTGACGAGTAACAACTCCCGGAGCCACTTTTTCTATAGGATAAGTTTTACCTGCCTTAATTGCTCCTTTACCGTCAATCGGAGCACCCATAGCATTTACTGCGCGCCCAAGAATACTGTCCGAAACTGGAATTTCCAGAATTTTGCCAGTCGCTTTTACTTCATCCCCTTCTTTAACTTTTGAAAAGTCGCCCAAAATAATCACGCCCACTGCGTCTTCTTCGAGGTTAAGAGCCACGCCCATAACGCCCGATGGAAAAGTCACCATCTCTGATGACTTGATGTCCGAAAGTCCGGAAACCTTCGCAATGCCGTCGAACACTTCCATCACATGACCCACTTTTTCCGTCTGCACATCTGCCTTGAAGGCTTCGATTTCTTTTCTTAAATTTTCTACTATATTATTTGACATTTTATATTTCCCGTATTAAAAATTTTTCTAATTTGCGGAGTTTGTTTTTATATGTGGCATCTAAGACTTCATCTCCAACCTCGACCCGTATTCCGCCCAATAGTTCTGGTTTTTCGAAAAATTCACTAATCACACTTTGGGCTTTATATTTTTCTTTGACTTCATTCTCTAATTTTTTTCGCTCTATGTTTTCTATTCTCTGTGCTGTGGTAGCTTTCATCCTCACTATGCCCTCTTTTCTATCAATAATTTCTTGTAAGGCACTCAATACTTCTCCGGATTTCCCAATCATACGCTTGTTCTGTAAAACTTGCACAGAGCGCTTTAATGCAAGTCCTAAATCGTTACCTAACTTTCCTTTGGTAGCCCTATATATAGCCTCTGCGGCATTTTTTGGGGAAATTTTTGTCATAAATTATTTATCTAATAGATTATGTAATTCATTTATCTCCTTCTCGTCAAATTTGTGGTCAGCTTTACCTATGAGTTTCTGCGCCATAAGCATAGCAAGAGAAACGATATCTTTTTTAACTGACTCGACTATAGTTCTTTTGTCAATTTCTATTTGCTTGATTCTGTTCTTTTCCCATTCTTCAACATCCAGTTTTATCGTTTCCATATTTTCCGCTCTTAATTTTTCCAAATCTTTTTGGAGTTCCTTTTGAGAATCTATTGATGCTTTTCGAAGTTTTATTGTGTTTTCTTTTTGTTCTTCAATAGCTTTTTGCAACAATTCGTTGGCTTTTTTAGAGTTATCTATTCCTTGTTTGATTTTCTCCGATCGCTCTGCCATCAATTTATTAAGCGGCTTCAAAGCAAACAAATACAAAACCACAAAAACCACGGCGAAATTCAGCGCCTGAGTGACGATGATTTTCCAGTCTATGTGAAATGTGGAAATGATGGATTCCATTATTTAATCGAAAACGCAATAACAAGCGCGTAAATCGCGATAGCTTCCGCGAATGCGCAAGCCAAAAGCATCGGCACCAAAATTTTATTTGTCGCTTCTGGATTGCGACCAATAGCTTCCATCGCTTTCGCGCCAATCAAACCGATACCAATACCCGGACCAATAGCCCCCAAACCGATCGCTAACGCTTTTGCAACTGTACTTAAATCCATATAATTTTTCTTAAATTAATATTAATAATTTCGACTAATTGATAATTCACCTCACCCCAGCTCTCTCCAACTCCTCCTGTCCTCCCCTTATCAGGGGAGGAACAAATGATTCCCCTTGATAAGGGGGAACACAAGGGGGTTCAAGGAGAGGGCGAACTCAAAACATGCTTTTCTTCGTGTCCTTCCGCATGTTCCTCGTGATCCGTGGCTGAAATCGTGAAATAAACAACCAAGAGCATTGAAAAGATGAGGGCTTGAATTACTCCGACCAGTATTTCCAAAAAAAGAAACGGTACCGGCAAGATATAGGCAAATAAAGCCGCCATTGATGCCAAAAGAACTTCTCCGGCAAACACATTCCCAAAAAGTCGAAACGACAACGAGGCAATTTTAGCAAATTCTCCGACAAGTTCAAGCAACCCGACAAAGAACGTGATGGGGGCGACGATAATGACCGTTTTATCTTTTCTTATCTTGGTAAATATCTGCCCCAGTGCTTTGACATTAACATATTTATTAAAAATTTTCCATATCCCGATGGAAAAAATACCGAACAGGTTTGCTCCGATAACCGCCATGACAGCGAGCGCGATAGTTGTGTTTACATCAGCAGTACCTCCACGGAGAAATGGAATAAAAGCTAAGCCCTCATTGCTCTTCTCTAAAAGACCAAACCCCCCGATAGGCAGAAGCCCTAACCAATTGTTAACCAGCACAAAAAAGAAAACCGAAATTGCTAGAGGGAAAACTTTCATAGAAATTGCTCGGTTGTTCGTGACCTGATCACAAAGATCTAGCGCGCCTTCGACAATAATTTCAAAAATATTTTGCAAAGTGTTTGGCACTTCGCGCAATTTTTTTTTCAAAATCACAGCTAAAGTAATAATTATTAAAACCGCGAGCCACGAAGAAAGCAAGGCATTCGTCAGAGTAAAATTTCCCAAATGAGAAATCGGTTCGGCAAATAATGTTGTTTCATGTGATATATTTTCCATAATTATTTTTGATTCAACCCCTCCTTGGTCCTCCCCTTATCAGGAGAGGAAGACTCTGGTCCCCCTGACAAGGGGGATTCAGGGGGTTGTATTTTCTTTATATAATCTTTCACCGTTCGCACAATACCAAATATTGAAAATAAAAATGCAACACCCGTCAGCCCCAAAAATATCCAAGGCTCCGTGCCATAATGCGCATCTAGCATTTTACCAAACACTAAAGCCAATATGATAGGTACAATAACCCAAGTCGAAACCCTGCCGAATATCTCCAGAGCTGGCTTCCAATCTAATTTTTTCTTGTCGTCACCCATAAAAAACAAAAGGCTTTGTGCCTTTCTATCAGTATAAATTAAAAATATATGGGATGCAAATTTATCTCTGACTTGTCTTGATGCCATTGACTTCTTATAAAAAGTGTATTAACATTTATCAAAGTTACAAGGTTCTTTGAGAAAGCCGGGTGAGGAACGCATTTTTAGTGGCTTAATTTTTTGAGCGATTGAACATGCGTTCCTCAATCAAGGGGCATGCAGTAGAAAGAAAGAAACTATGGAAAAACCAGAACTCACTCTGAGAGGAGTGAAAAACTTGCAAAAAAAGCTAAAACCATACAACCTCAACATAATTCCCGATGGAAGCATTGGGAATGAAACAAAAAAAGGGATTCTTGCCTTTCAGCAAAAGGCGGGACTTCCCGAAACCGGGGAATTCGACTCCGAAACAGTCGAAGCCCTGGAAAAATCTTAGCGAACGCCCAGAGAGTGCATTCGCCCATCATCCACACTCTCTACCTTGGTCGGCGACGATCAAGGTTTTTTTATTATTATTTTGCTTTTATCTCCAGCTTTTCGACGCGAACAGTTAAATTGCTAATTTTTTTATCATATGATAAGCCATCGTTATTTAAACTGGAAATATTTTCCCTAAAACTCTTGCCGTCTTCATGAATTGCTTTGATTTCTTTTAGGATTATTTCCGATACTTTTTCTTGGATTTTTATATCTTCTTTTGTTGCCATTTTTGCCTCAACGCTCTCAAAACCCTTTAATGTAGAAGCGGCTAATTTGTCGATTAAGTCTACAGCATTATCAATTTTTTTATTAACACCTTTAAATCCCTTATTCATGGAAAGGGCTAGGTCTTCAATACTCATTCTTTTTTTTTATTACTTTTTTCATTTTTATTTTTCTTCTTTAAATAATTTATGTTTCCTTAAAAAATTTATTATGGGTTTTCCACATTTCACACAAAATTCTTTGTCGGAAAAATAACCAACCCCAGCCTTTACTGAATTCATCTCTATTTTCTTCTTGCAAATATCGCACTTTCTAACATTCATACTATTATTCTAACAAATTTTAAAAAGCAAGCAAATCGGTGAGTGTGGATGGAATCGGACCATCGACCTCTGTCTTACTGCGCCCCGTAGTAAATTTGTGTCACTAACTTGTGTGTCTGGAAGGAATCGGACCTTCGACCTCTGTCTTATCAGGACAGCGTTCTACCACTGAACTACAGACACAAATTTTACTACTGAGGTCAGGATCCCAGTACAGCAGCGAAGCTGTGTACGGGACATGCACCGTTCTACCACTGAACTACACACTCAATAGAAAAAACTATAACAAAAATAGAGTAGTAATGCAAAATTCCCCTCTTGAGGGGTGGCTCGGTAATCCGAGACGGGGTGGAAAAATTCATCCACCTCCCCCGCATTAGCGGAGTACTCCTCAAGAGGAGAATAATCCACCAATCAAAAAACCACCGGGTGGTGGTTTTTTGATTCTAAAATATAAATATAAATTAGTACTCTCGACGTCCGCCTCCTCCCCCATAACCTCCTCGGTCACTGCCGCCAGTTCGTGGTGGACGAGCTTCCATTGGGCGAGCTTCGTTGACAGTAAGTTTGCGTCCTTCGAATTCTTGATCATTGAACATAGAAATTGCTTTTGCAGCCTCATCCTGAGATGACATTTCAACGAATCCAAAACCTTTAGAACGACCAGACATCTTGTCCATGATAATCACAGCGGATACTACAGATCCAGCTTGTGCGAAGAGCTCCTTAAGAGCGCCTTCTTGTGTGCTGTAAGGGAGTCCCCCTACGTATAGCTTTGTAGCCATAACTTTACTTCTCCCGTTTTAAAAAATCGGGCAAAAACTACTTAATAAATCTCCCGTCTTGGCTAAAGCTAAAACGGGCAATGTAGAAACTCGATTTCGCTAAACGAGACGCTACAGTAAAAGTATAGCATATATCTAAAATGAAATGCAATTACTTATTGAATGTAGGTAGTCTATATTTAATTATATTAATTGTGGCTGTATATTTAAACTTATACCTTCGAATGCTTGTTGTTTAGCCATATTGAATAAATTATTTTTTTTATTCAATTCCTTTAATCTTTTTTCTGATATTTTTATATATTCTGGATTAGAATCTATGCCTATATAATTTAACCCAAGTCTCTTAGCAGCTACGGCAGTTGTTCCACTACCAACAAATGGATCAAGTATCACAGCATCTTTGTAAAATGCAGTCAATTTAATTAGATGTTCACAAATATCTAAAGGCTTTACAGTTTTATGGTTATTAAAATCACCTTTCTCTTTTTTTGTTGGCTTACCAATCAAAAAAGACTTATCAATTATTTCATTTATATTTTCTACTGTTAAAATATTAGCTGGGAACATATTGTCTCCAACTTTGATATTTGTATTCATTAAACCTATGTTGTTTTTTAACATATTATTTAAGTAAGTTCCATCAGTAGGTTTTTGAGACATAACAATTGGTTCAAAACAACTTTTTATTTGGGGTGTTTTCCAGCCATTAAATTTTTCCTTGATAGTATTTTTTTCTACACTTGATATTTTCATTTTGTCTATAAAATGATTTATGCTCATCGCCTTTGCTTGATTTTGTGTATACAGCCATAAAAAACAATCTCTAATTTCTAAACCTGCGTCATCAATAGCCGAAGCCATTCTATGATATAGTCGTGGACTAGAAAAAGAAAAGAAAAAACCGCCTGGTTTTAGTATTCTATATATTTGCTCTGATACTTTTAGATACCACTTATAGAAATCTTGCCCTTGTTTTCTGTCAAATTTCATTCCAGCTGGTAATGATTTTATTGTTTGTTGATTTTTTTTATTTTCAACTTCTTCGTATTGCCAATTATTGTCTAATTTATCAAAAAAGTAAGGTGGATCTGTTAAAACTACATCAATAGAATTGTCTTCTATTTTAAATAGCAGTTCCAAAGAATCGCCTAGAATTATTTGATTAATAAAATCTTTATTTTGCATCTGGGTTTTGTCCCTTAAATTCCTTATAAAGTACTCTATAAATTATTTTTCTTACTCCTTTGTCAAAATTTTTAACAAAATTTGCATCCGCTAATTTTATAACTCTTCCCTTGTCATCATAAACCCATCTGTTTCTATCAGCTCTATTGCATTTTTGACATTGCGGAATAATATTTCCACTTACCAATGGTTTATTTGGATCCATATGAGCTTTTTGTAATATTGTTTTAGTTGCAGGCCAATGAAAATGAGGTTTATTTTCTTGTGATCCACAAGTGGCACAACGAAAATTATATTTTTCTTTAATCTGTTCCCAGTTGTCTGTACTAGAAATTCTGTGTCCTTTTGTAAACCCTGGATATGGCTGTTCTAAAGTATAAAGTTGATAAGA
>Ga0209515_10002021_pt1 | contig 32115 bp, 36 predicted proteins | sample Subgroupgradi54m_FD_187454 | JGI IMG/M metagenome (GOLD analysis project Ga0209515, IMG submission 187454) | Subsurface groundwater microbial communities from S. Glens Falls, New York, USA - GMW60B uncontaminated upgradient, 5.4 m (SPAdes)... ... | reverse complement strand
ACCAAAGAAGGTTTTTAGACAGCCAGTAATACTGACAAATCATCCTCTAAACTGGAAGCCGCCATCAGACCATCCATGGAGGAAATTTAAGTTTGGCAGGGGGTGACATTTCTATTCTTGTCTGACACCCTACAAAAATGGTGAATAGAGAATGTATTATTTCTGAATTGCTACCTGGTTCAAATATCTTAATAACGAATGAAGCTACACATAGTTTAGCAAGATCAAACCAAATTTTGGCATACTCCTCCCTTTGAAATTTTGTGAGCCTTATTATATTTGGAAGTATCGATATTTTTGATATTTCCATAAAGTGAGTATATCACGGGTATTAGATTTTTTGCGGGAAATGGGGCATAATTAGTTCAGAGTTGATAGTTAGGAGTTCATAGTGTTTTTTACTACGAACTACGAACTACGAACTCATAACTCAAAATGTTTATCCCCAAATATTCAATTACCAACAAAATTTTAAAAGATATTGGAGTTGTTGAAGCTTCAAAAGAAGTAATTATGAACGCCCCTCTGATTCCTGCATGGGAGGCCAAATTTAGAAAAGAAGCACTGGAGAGAACTGTTCATCATGGAACTCATATAGAGGGAAATCCGTTGTCTGAGGAGGAAGTAAAAGATGTTTTGGAGGGGCAGGAAATTATTGCCCGTGATCGTGATGTGCAAGAGATTTTAAATTACAGAAATGTTTTAAAATTTATAGATAGCGTTCAAATTCAAATTGGTTCTTCCGGATCGTACAGTTTTACAATTGAGACAATTTTAGAAATGCATCGGCTCACAACAGAAAATATTTTGCCACCGGATGCTTCAGGTAAGTTTAGGATTAGACAGGTTGTTATTAAAAACTCAAAAACCGGTCAAATTTCCTATACTCCTCCTCCAGCTGTGGAAGTGCCATACTTGGTAGAAGATTTGGTTAATTGGATTAATCACGAGCAGTCAAAGCAAATTCATCCAATAATTAAAGCAGGTATTATTCATTATGAATTGGCCAGAATTCATCCTTTTGTGGATGGAAATGGTAGGGTAGCAAGAGCTGTGGCAACTTTAATTTTATTTTTGGACAATTATGATATAAGAAAGTTTTTCTCTTTTGAGGAGTATTTTGATGAAAATCCAATGCAATATTATATGACCTTGCAAGCTGTTTCTAATCAATTGGTTTTGGATACACATGAGCGGGATTTAACTATTTGGCTTGAATATTTTACAGAAGGGGTGGCAATAGAATTAAATAGAGTTAAAGAAAAAGTTCAAAGAATTTCAACAGATGCTAGGGTTAAAGATAGATTAGGTGAGCAAGTTGTGCTTAATGAGAGGCAAATGATGATTATGGAATATATTCATAGACACAAAGGATTATCAAATAAAGACTTTAGAAAGATTTTTCCTGATTTTTCTGATGATACAGTTTTGAGGGAGTTAAAGTTTTTACGCCAAAAAGGTTTAGTTAAAAAGTCCGGTGGTACTAAGAAGGCGGAGTATGTTTTAAAGTAATATTATTACTTTGGAGATCCGTTTCTGGGAACGTATTTGGTTATTGCAGTTGATGGATTATTTGGATCATTCTGAATAATACCTACTTTTCCAGAGCCATCATAAAACGCAGTGCAATTTCTGCCTGCTCTTTTTCCGTGATAACTTAGATCGTCTCCTCTTTTAATTAATTCTTTACTAGATATAGCCTCGGTTTGGGGATTAAATGAACCAACTCCAATACTGGCTGAAACATAAATCTCTTTTTCTTCTCCCTCCACAATTATGACTATTGGAGAACCAAAAACTTTACTTCTTAATCTTTCACCGATTCCTACTGCATGTGGACCTGTTGTATCAACTAACGCCCCAATTTCATCGCCCCCATATCTATAAACCCTATCATAGGGCCTTAATGTTTTTGATAATCGTTTACTAATCTCAAGTAACACATCATCACCAGTTTGATGACCGTATTGATCATTAATTGTCTTAAACTCATCCAGATCTATCATTAGATAAGATACAGGTTTTCCTCTTCTTGCTTCGCCAAGTTTTTGTTCTATATCCTCTCTAAGTAAAGAGCGACTATACAAACCAGTTAGAGAATCTCTAATACTAAGTTCAGTTGCTATTGCAGTCCTTCTATCTTTTTCTAAATCCGATTGTGCTTGCTGTTGGGCAAATTCTTCAATACTTAATCGATCTTCTTTGAGAGCAGTACCCATTTTTATGTAGTGTTCAATAAGTGCATTTAATTGTGGATTTTCTTGTTCAGCTTCTCCCTCATGTACCTCGGTCATAAGAGTATTTTACAAGATAGACGGAATCTATTACAATCCTTACTAATGACTTTTTCCAATCTTGCGCAGTATTTTGAAAAACTGGAACAGACTTCGTCCAGACTCATTTTAATTGATATTCTCTCCCAGCTTTTTAATGAGGTAAAAAGTGATGAGGTGGCACAGGTTTGTTATTTGTTGCAAAGCCGGGTGGCTCCATTCTATGAAGCAGTAGAAATGGGAATGAGTGAAAAGTTAGTCGCTCAATCTATAGCTCGAGCTTACGGGGTAGAGAGGGAAGAAGTCTTAAAAGAATATGGGAAAGTGGGGGATCTGGGACTTGTTGCAGAGCGTCATTCTGGTAAGCGAAGCGCATCCAGAATCGATTCTGGACAAGCCAGAATGACAGTAGATGAAGTTTTTAAGATTTTAACTGAGATTGCTAAAACTCAAGGTGAAGGTACAGTTGAAAAAAAGATAGTTGCTCTCTCTGCTCTTTTGAAAAAAGTTAATGGAACTAGTAGCAAACATTTAGTTAGAATTCCACTTGGAGCATCCCGTTTGGGGATAGGGGACCCTACTGTTTTAGATGGTTTTGCTCTATCAAAATTAGGAGATAGAAGTAAGAGAAAACTTTTGGAAGGAGCATATAATAGGGTTTCTGATTTAGGTTTGATTGGAGAAACTTTATGGAAAGAAGGATTAGAGGGGGTAGAAGGATTAGAAGTAAGTTTTGGTAGACCAATTCGCTCTCAGCTTTGTGAAAGAATTACAGATCCAAAACTTATTTTAGAAAAATATGGAGGGGAGGCCCATGTCCAACAAAAATTTGATGGATTTAGGGTACAAATTCACAAAGATGGGGATAAAGTCAGGCTATTTTCAAGAAATTTAGAAGAAACAACTTTAATGTTTCCGGACATTGTAGGAGGTGTTCTAAAACAGGTTAAAGCAAAATCAGTGATTTTGGATTCAGAAGCTCTGGCCTTTAATCCGGAATCTGATGAATTTTTACCTTTTCAGGAAACTACAAAAAGGCGTCGTAAGTATGGTATTGAAGAAATGCAAAAAAAGCTTCCTTTAAAAGCCTTTGTTTTTGACATTATGTATTTGAACGGCAAGTCTTTGATGGATACTCCTTTAAGAGATCGAATGAAAGAAATGTCAAGAGTAATTGATGGCGATGGTGTTTTGATACCACAACCAGGTGAGTACGTAAAAGATCCTCAAAGACTGCAACAACTTTTTGATGATGCGTTGACTAAAGGACTTGAAGGATTGATTACCAAAAGACCGGATTCTTTTTATGAAGCAGGAGGCAGAAATTTTAACTGGATAAAACTTAAAAGACATTCAGCAGGAGAGCTTAATGATACAATTGATTGTGTAATTTTGGGTTATATTTTTGGTAAGGGAAAAAGATCTGCTTTTGGTGCTGGGGCACTTTTGGTGGGAGTTTATGATAATAAAAAAGATGAATTTGTAACAGTTTCCAAAATTGGCACAGGTTTAACAGATGAGGAATGGATAGAAGTACATAAAAGAGCGGATAAGATTAAAGTTTCGCATAAACCTGCAAGAGTTAATTCAATCTTAACTCCTTCTATCTGGATTAAGCCTGAGATTGTAATTGAGGTTTTAGCAGATGAAATTACTAAAAGTCCAACGCATACTGCTGGAAAAACAGATACTGAGCCTGGCTATGCTTTAAGGTTTCCTAGGTTAGTAACATTTAGAGATGCGGATAAAAAAGCAGAGGACGCAACTACTGTTAAGGAATTAATTGAGATGTATAATCAACAGTACAAACAATAAATATGGCATATGTGGCTGATTTGCATATTCACTCCAGATTTTCCAGAGCTTGTTCACCACAGCTTAATATCCCAAATCTAACTGAGTGGGCCAAATATAAAGGTATAAATGTTTTAGGTACAGGTGATTTTTTACATCCTCTTTGGCTCGCAGAACTTAAAAATGTATTAACAGAAGATGGGTCTGGATTTTTGTCATACTCAAAAGATCCATCTGTTAAATTTGTTTTAACTGTTGAGATTGCCACAATGTATTCTGATAAAGGAAAGGGAAGAAGGTTACACAATCTTGTTTTTTTGCCTGATTTTGCCTCAGCAGAAACATTTCAAAAATCCCTTCTTTCAAGAAGAGCAAATTTAGCATCAGATGGAAGGCCAATACTCGGGATGTCATCAAAAGATTTACTCTCATTGGCCCTACAAGCATCAGAAAAAGCTCTTTTCATTCCGGCTCATTGTATATTACCCTCAGCTTTAGTTCATACTGATGAGGGTGTTAAGGAGATCAAAGATATTCAAGTAGGACAACTTGTTTATACTCATAAAAATAGAAAACGCAAAGTTACAGAAATAATCAAGCACAATCATAAAGGTGATTTATACAATATTCAGCCTTGGTATTTTTCTCCAGGTTTGGAAGCAACTTCAGAGCATCCATTCTTAGCTTTTAAAACACAATATTGTACTTCTACTGGGGATAAATGTTTGCCCACAAGAGCTCACCAAAAACTTTGTAAAAAGAAATTGTATAAAAAATATTCTCCAGAATGGTTACCAGCACAAACTCTTAACCAAGGAGATATTTTAGTTTACCCTAGATTTACAAATACTACACCCTATCCTAAGCTGGCCCTAGATAAAGTATTGCCTTATATTGCAAACGGAGAATATGTATATACTGGCGGTTCAAGAGGATATACTTTTAATAAAAATATCAGTATAAATGAAAAGTTTTGCCGTTTAGTTGGTTATTATCTTGCTGAGGGTTGGACAAGTCTTGCAAGCGGGGAAATAGGCTTTGCATTTAATAAAAAAGAAACAGATTATATTGAAGAAGTAACAGAATCAATAAAAGAGGCTTTTGGTATAGAGCATTACAGAATATACCAAAGAACTGAGTCAGAAGGTATTGAGCTTATTATCTCTTCAAAAATAATTGCAGAGTTATTTTCTAAACTTTTTTACACCAAAAAACCTTATAGATCAACAAGCAAAACTATTCCTGATTGGATGCTACATTTACCATCTAAGTTTCAGGCTCAGATCTTACGAGGCTGGTGGAGAGGGGATCATGGATATACAGCATCAAGGCATTTAATGAATCAAATGAAGGTTATTTGTTTAAGATTAGGTATAATTCCATCGATTGGTATTGATAAAGCAGAGAACCATTTAAAAAGAGGGAATCATGTTTATAAAAACAGAATAATAACAGCTTCTACAGATTTATATTCTTTTTCCAGGCTGTCTTTTTTTGAGGATGAATACAGTTTACTTAACGATCCTGCTTTTGCTAAATGTAAAAGGAAGCTAGATAGAAAGCATGGTTGGATTGATAAAGATTATATTTATTTACCTATACGAAAAATTTCTACAAGAAAATATGAAGGAGAAATTTTTAACCTTGAAGTAGAAGAAGATAATTCTTATACCACAGAATTTGCTACTGTGCATAATTGCTGGACTCCCTGGTTTGGGATATTTGGTTCAGAATCAGGGTATGACTCTTTGGAAGAGTGCTTTGAGGATTTAACAGAATATATTTATGGCATTGAGACGGGACTCTCGAGCGACCCTGCAATGAATTGGCGGATCAAAGAGTTGGATAATAAATCTATTGTTTCTTTTTCTGATGCACACTCGTTGCCTAATTTGGGTAGAGAGTCTACGTTTATTAATTCAGATCTTTCTGAGGGTTATCTGAGTTTATTTGATGCTTTTAAAAATCAAAAAATTGCCGGGACTTTAGAGTTTTATCCTGAGCAGGGGAAATACCACTATACAGGGCACAGAAATTGTAATATAAAATATACTCCAGAGGACACAAAAGCAAAAGGAACCAGCTGTCCTGTTTGCAAAAGAGGTTTAACAGTTGGGGTAATGGAAAGGGTGGAAGAGTTGGCTAATCGCCAGAATGATGAATTAAGAATCATGAATCATGAAGGAATCATAAAAAGCCAGGAATTCCCAAATAGAGCAGGTTATAGAATGTTAGTGCCACTTCATCAAGTTATTGCAGAAGCATTTGGCACAGTTCCAACAAGCCAAAAGGTAATTTTAGAGTACAAAAAATTAGTTACTGTAATGGGTGGAGAAATTAAGGTTTTAACTAAAATTCCTATAGATGAAATAGCTAAAGTATCTGGCCCAAAAATTGCAGAAGGGGTAGATAAGGATAGGAGAGGGGATTTAGTTATAGATCCAGGATATGACGGGGTTTATGGAGTGGTAAAGATATGGAAGGATGGGGAGGAAGGGCAAAAAAATGAGGCAAGTGCAGTTCCGCAGTTAGGGTTGTTTGATTAAGTGGTACAATCATAAGCAAATGGAAGAGAAATTTTTAGAAGTTGCAAAGCAGGCGGCACTTGAGGCTGGTTTGCTAGTATATAAACATTTTCGCAAAAAGAATAAAGTTCAAAATAAAGATAATGACCCCAGCAATTTAGTGACAGAAGCTGATTTAAGCGCCCAAAAACTAATTATCAGCATGATTGATAAATATTTTCCAATGCATAATATAATTGCTGAGGAAGGTAATAGTAAAAATACAGGTTCAGAATATACCTGGACAATAGACCCTTTGGATGGAACAATTTCTTTTGTGCATGGATTACCTTTTTTTTCAGTAGCTGTTGGGCTACTGAAAAAAAATGAGCCTGTTGTGGGAGCAATTTACAATGTTGTAAATAAAGATCTTTATTATGCCCAAATTGGCTTAGGTGCTTATCTTAACGGTAAAAAAATTCATGTCAGTAAGATTAAAACATTAGAAGATGCAGCTGTGATACTTGGGTTTGGAAGCATAAAAAAAAGGCTGGAAAGATTTGAAAAATACGCAAAGCATGTAATAAATAAAGTTGGCTTTCCTTTCTCAATCGGTTCAGGATCAACAGGTCATGTTTATTTATCCAGAGGTTTGGTTGAGGCAACTTTTGATATAGGTTGGATTTGGGATTTTGTGGCAGGGGCAGTAATTATCAGAGAAGCTGGAGGTAAAATTACTGATTTTAAAGGTCATCAGCCGGATTGGAGTAAGGATAGACTAGATATATTAGCTTCAAATGGACTGATTCATGATCAAATGCTGAAAGCAATGAATAGTTAAGTATGAAACTAATAGTTGGTTTAGGAAATCCTGGAGAAAAATATGCTGGTGTTAGACATAATTTAGGCTTTATGGCTTTAGATGAATATGTGAAGAAAGTTTACAGTGGAGAGTTTACAGCGGACAGTAAAGTTAAAGCAGAAATTATAAAAATAGGAGATTTAATTTTTGCAAAACCCCAGACATATATGAATAATTCAGGAATGGCTGTAAGCTTAATTGTAAATTATTACAAAATATCAGCTGAGGATGTAATTATTGTGCATGACGAACTTGATTTACCTTTGGGAAAAATAAAGGTTAGAAGGGGAGGGGCAGCAGCAGGACATCATGGAGTTGAATCAATAATGAATGCAATTGGCACAGATAAGTTTATCAGAGTAAGACTTGGGATAGGTAATTTAAAAACACAAAGCGCAGAACACCACCAGCAGCATTTATCAGCCGAAAAATTTGTGCTGGAGCCTTTTTTACATTCTGAAAAAGCCCATATTAAACATATGATTAAACAATCAACAAAAGCAATAGATTCAATTTTAGAAAAAGGTTTTGAATATGCTCAGAATCAATTTAACTGATTGACATGAATCCTTTTTCCTTATAGACTTAATAATCAATGGATCGTTCTAACTCCTTTTTAACAACACCTATGGCAATACTATTAGGATCAATTGTTATTGCAGTTGCCCTTCTTATGAACGGGGGAGTAATTAAGGTAGGTCGTCCTATGAATAATGCTCCTGCTGCTGCCGGCAGTAGTGCATCTGCACAGCCAGCACAGGCTGCTCAGCCTCAAGCACCTTTACCAGGCGCAAAGGTAAATGTTGATATAGGTCATTTGCCTGTTAAAGGTACGTCTTCTAAAGTAACAATAATTGAATTTGCTGATTTTCAATGTCCTTTCTGTGAAAGGTTTTTCAAAGATACAGAGTCCCAGATTATCAAAGATTATGTAGAGACTGGTAAAGCAAAGTTTGTTTTCCGTCAATATGCTTTTTTGGGTAAAGAATCAACTTGGGCAGCGGAAGCTTCCGAGTGTGCAAATGATCAGGGGAAATTCTGGGAATATCATGATTATTTATACTCTCATCAAGGTCAGGAGAATTCAGGAGCTTTTGCTAAAGATAAGTTGGAAGGTTTCGCTCAATCTTTAGGTCTTAATATGGATCAATTCAAGCCATGTCTGGAATCAGATAAATATGCCAGCAAAGTTTCAGATGATATGGCAGCCGGACAAAAGGTGGGTGTTAACGGCACTCCTGCAACCTTTGTAAACGGACAACTGGTTTCTGGAGCTCAACCTTATGCAAATTTTAAAACTCTTATTGATGCAGAAATTGCTAAATAGTTAAAAAAACTGCTACTTGAGAATTGTAAATTTTTCTCGTACCATAGCCTCTATTAAATGAATAAGTGGATTATTATCGGTGCAGCAATTTTTTTATTTATTGCTCTTCTTGTCTGGCTTTTTATTGAATCATCAAAACCTATTCCTGGTATTCCTGTACTTCAGGATGGCAGAAAGCATCTGGCAGAAAGTGAGAAAATTGATTATAAGTTTAACCCTCCAACCTCAGGTGATCATTATCCTTCCTGGATAACTAAAGGTTTTTATGATACTCCAAGGATGGATGGGAATCTGGTTCATTCTCAGGAACATGGATATATAATTTTTTGGTATGACTGTGAGAAGAAAGTTCAAAGTTTGCTAGATTTCGTAAAAACAGTTTATGGTCAAGAATCCTCAAATTCCGCAAATATTCAGATGACTTCTGGATCAGAAGGTAGCGCTTCTGCTTCTCTTTCTCAGTTGCCAAAATCTTTTTCTGATGGAAGCTGTGATGGTTTAAAAAATCAATTAAAGGAACTTTATAATAAATTTGGTCACCATAAATTAATAGTTACCCCAAGGGAAAGAATGGATCATGTGGTAATTTTAACTGCTTGGGGGAAAATGCTTAAATTAAATAGTTTAGATCAAAACCAAATAAAAGAATTTATTGATGCTTACCGTGACGGGGGCCCCGAAGCCACAAACGAGCCATGATTATTAAAGTCAGCCCAACACATATAGCTGCTATTGTAGTTGGTAACTGACTTTTCTTAGTAGGGGTGGGAATTGGTTTAGTAATTGCTGAGGAGGTGGCTGAAGTATTAGTGACACTAGTATCTTCAACCTCTACAAAACTATCTGATAAAAATCCATTTTCTTTAACTCTTAAGAGTATAAATATTTGAGATTGATTTTTATCCGGGTAAGTATGAGTTTGTACTTGCCCAAAGGCAGATTTTTGATCTCCAAAGTCCCAAAAATACTCAAGTTTAGAATTACCAACGCTTTTTGTTCCATCTAGCTCAACAGATTTTGATAGATCAACAAAAATAATATCAACTAAAGGATCTTTGCTCTCTTTACCATTTACTAAAATCTTAGATTGGGGAAGCTGATAGCTAGATTGGGGTAAAACATTAACAAGAGCTGATTCTAAAAGTTGAGGAGTAGGTGTTGTACCATCATCAGCATAAATTTTTAAAATATATGAGCCTATTTTTGAGAAAGTATGAGTGTTTTTTAAGCTTTGTGCATGAGTGCCATCAGCAAAGTCCCAATCAAATTTGGTCTTTGCAACAATATCCGGGGGAGCAGGAAGTCTGCCTTTATCTAATTCAAAATTAATAGGTTGGTTTATAAGATAATTATCAGGAGCCAAATCTTGTGGAAGGTCAAAGTTATTTAAAGAAGTTAAGGGAACGGGATAGAGGTTGGCATATTGACCGTTTATTTTAAGAAATGGAGCTTGACCAATGAGATGAGCAGAAACTGGAGTAGCAAAAAGCCAGAAAAGAATTGAAAATTGAAAAATGAAAATTGAAAATTTTCCCATTATCCTCCAATTGTCAAAGGCTGGGATAGGATCCAAAGACCTGTGACTGTATAACAGACCATTAACAGTAACATAGGTATCTGCGAGATGAAAGCTTGTTTTCTTGAGAAGATCTTCAGCGCTATAATGTGGGCCAAAAATACAGCTAAAATATGGCCAATTATAATTACTGCTACCTCCGAGTGCCAAATAAAACTGGCACTCAAAAGCCCTACATTGGTTTGATAATCTACTGTTCCGAATAAATTTAAACCTTGATTGAAAGGATCAGAAAGTATGGGAATTATAGATTGGCCCTGGATTAAAAGTAGGGTGTAGTAATGAGCTACATTGTAAGCCAGTGCAATTGGGATTAAAGAATAGGCAAATTGTATGGACAGATCTTTGATGCTTGTAGTAGTTTTTGATAATATCTTCATCAAAAATATAGCTAGCATATATAGACTTAAGAAAAATAAAGGAGAAAGTAATAATAGTACAGTAGAATTTGTAGAGAAAAAATATCTAAAATAGATAATGGTTGATCTAAAACCATCAAAAGCAGTTGAGGAAAGCATAAATATAATAAATACTAGTAAACTAAAATTGCTGATTTGTTCTTTCAGTAAATCTCCTTTTCCAAAAAGAGACAGTTTGGAGATTAAACCAAAAAATATACTGAAGAATTCCCCATACTGAAACCAAGCATTAGGACCAAATAGAATGCTGCCCAAAAAAATTAACCCGCTATAGAAAAGTAATATTTTAGAAAGATATGAAGGGTGCATACCTATACCCCCTGATAGAAGTTCTAGCCAGATTAGTAAAAAATAAAAAAGTAAGGCTGGGATATAACCTAAATTCTTAGGATAAGTTAGTAATGGTTTAATCTCTCCAAACCAGGACAGAATAATTTTCCAGGGATTAACAAAGTCCCAGATATTTCCAAAAATAGCAGAAAAGTATGTAAAACCTAATAGAAAGAAAATCCAAAAAAAGTTGACGGCAAAACTTTGATAGGCAGACTGGCTGCCAAAAAAACCAGTTAAAATAGTGAGTGAAAATAAAAATATACTTAAAACCTTAAGAAAAAAGATTACCCAGTGATTAAGTTTAAGATGGAACTTGGGAAAAAAAAGATGGGAAGACTGTCTGGTAAAAAATCCGATGGCTAAAAAGGAGATAATTAATGCTGCTCCTGCGCCATATAAATAAAGCCATAAGGGAATGGGTAGGGTATAAAGGGTGCCAAAAGCATGGGCAGAGACAGGATTAGTATAAGGTATAAAGGATAGAGTATAAAGGGAAAAAATTGTCAGCCAGAAGCCATAAAATGCAAATTTTCTCATAGAGAGATTTATTTAGGTTGAACTTCTAAAGCCCCTATTTCTGTTTTGGATTTTTCCAGCTCATAGGGAAACCTGCCGGTTAAAATAGCCTGAAAAGTTAGTGAGGAGGGTTGGTTTTTGGTAAGATCCACGCTTTTGTCATACCCATGAAGATGCAGCTCTTCGTCCTCATCTGAGGTGATATTGATAGTAACTTGGTCTCCTTCTGTAACTTTTAAGGTATCTGGACCAGATACCAGTTTTTTGTTTTTAACTACCAGATCAAAACTTTTAGAATTAGAAATTTGAGCAGAGGAGCTGGCTGTGGGCTCGGCAGAAGATGTGGAAGGAGCAGGGGTTTCTGTGGGGGATGGAGTTTTGGGCTTTAAAAGATAAAAAAGACCTACTAAAACTATTACCCCAATAATCAGATAAATCAGGTTATTCTTACTCATTTTACTTGACAATTATAGCATAGCCCAAAAAATTCTAAAGAATGACCAACAGGTTTAAAACCTGCCTGTTTGGCAATTTTTGCATTAAATAAGTCCAGATCTTTATCTATGTGAACATCCTTAATCGTTTTACAGTTTACACAAATAATGTGGTGATGATGTTTTCCTGATCCCTCATATCTTTTCTTACCTTCTCCAAAATCCACTCCAGAAACAAGCCCTAATTTATTTAAAAATTCTATTTCCCTATAGACAGTTGTTTTGTTTGGATTTAATTTTCTGGACTTTAGTTTCAAAATAATATCTGTGATAGCAAGAGGAGTAGAGGTATCAGATAAAATCTCCACCAAAGCAGTTCTAACTTGGGTATTTTTATGCCCTTTTAATTTCAAATTTTCCATTATGTTTGTACTATTCACAGGGAGATTATAACATCTATAGATTTACGCTCGCGAAGCGAAGGCAAGCTCCGCTTATATTACGGTCGTATGATAAATGAAAATAATTGATTTTTATAGTTAATTGTTGTAAAATTCAGTTAATATGTCTAGTATTGATCGATTATTAGGAGAAATTACCGCGAAAGAGCAACAACGAATACAGAGAGAGCAGAGTTTGAAAGCTTATCAGCTGATTCTTCAGGAGGCTCAAAACCAAAGAGAGCAGGACACTCTAGAACTGCATTTGAAGAGACAACAACAAGCAGGTAATATTTTGGAAGAAAGTGGAGTTGGAGTCTTACTTAATAAATTGGGAGCGGCGGTCAATGGGAAAACTATACCGTTTGCTGGTGGTAAGAGTGTAGACTTTGATGATAAGGATTATACGAGAACACATCCAAAAGCAATGGGATATGTTCCAGGTGGACTGAGTAATCAAGATAGTTCAGGTATAGCACTTCTTTGGAATCCGAAAGTAACTGGATACGTGTCAACTGATAAATATAGCAGGGGATGGGTAGTTACTAGGTTTATAGAGAATCTTCTTGCGGTTGAAGCCCGTATTGATGGATCTATAACCTTCCACTCCAAGAGATGGTTACTTCCTCTCCGAAAACGAGAAACATTAGAAGCAAAATTATGGAGAAAAGACGGTGATGTTTTAGAACAAGCTTTGGTTCGGGCTTATCATTCTCCAATCGTTGCAAGATATAATGGTGGGTATTTTGAACCGGGACCTTATGTCCCACCAGAGTAAGATCTATCGTCATACATAGGCTTTTCCTAGCGCAGATAGTGATCCTTTTGAACTAAATACAGCTTTAGAGTCTGATAAATTTAGGGCTCAGGTAGCTCAAGACGGTGGTGACTCCGCAGACTATTATGAAACAGGATCTAATCTAAATTTAATAGCCAATTCAGGTGGAAATTGTGAATATTAGGTAAAAAAATAATCATTTTTCAAGTAAAAAGTACTTGACAATGCAACTGAGTTGCATTAAGATAAAATCAAATGGCGATAATTCTTTCATTTTTAACTTTTGTTTCTACTTTTTTAGGAGGATTAGTTGGTTTAAAATATAGAGATAAGTTGCATTTAATATTAGGCTTTACAGCAGGAGTACTTTTAGGGGTTGTGGCTTTTGATATTTTTCCAGAACTAATTGAGCTTTTAAATAAAACTAAAACAGAATCTATTGTTGCAATGGGAGCTTTAGTTGCCGGATTTTTAATATTTCATATTTTAGAAAAGCTTTTACTTATTCATCATTCTCAGGAGGAAGAGTATGGTAAACATAAGCACCCAACTGTGGGTGTTTTGTCAGCCTTAGCGCTGTCCGGACATTCATTTTTAGATGGTGTGGGGATAGGTTTAGGTTTTCAAATATCACCAGCCATAGGGTTATTAGTTGCAATAGCTGTTATATCACATGATTTTTCTGATGGGTTAAATACTGTATCTTTAATGCTGGCTCATAAAAATACTACTTCTAAAGCCAGAATAATGCTTTTAGTTGATGCGATAGCCCCTGTTTTAGGTGCTGCTTCAACACTGTTTTTTACTGTACCAGAAAAAACTTTAGTTATTTATTTAGGGTTTTTTGCCGGATTTTTATTATACATTGGAGCATCTGATATTTTGCCAGAGGCACATGCTCAACATTCATCAAAGTGGACTATACTAATGACAGTACTTGGTGTAACATTTATCTTTCTAGCAACTCGAGCACTCTAATTCTAATATGAATGATCAAATAATTTTAGCTGTTGATGATAATGGAAAATTTAGTGGTGAATATATTCCTCGAATAGCTGGGCATACTGGTGTTGGAAGAAGACATAAGGCGATAACTGTTTTAGTTTTTAATTTAACAGGGCAAGTTTTATTGCAAAGAAGAAAACATAGAGTATTTGACAATATTTGGTGTTTTAGTGCTGATACTCATCCATATCATTTAGAAAACAGAGATGAAAGTTTGGAGGAGGCGGCGAAGAGATCTTTAAAAGAGGATTTTAATATTGCAGATATTTCAGTTAAAAATTTGGGCACATATAATTATTTTGCTAAAGATGGGAACAATTGCGAGAATGAAAATTGTGCAATGATGATAGGAGAATATAATGGGGAAGTCAATTTAAATCCAGAGGCAGGCTATGAATATAAATGGGTATCCAAGAACGATTTCTTAAAAGATTTTGAGAATAATCATCCAAAGTGGGCTCCTTGGGTTCCTGGAGGGGTCAAAATCCTTAAAAAGATGGGATTTTTCAGTGAGTGAGCTTGATGAGGTTTTAGAGATTATTGATGATAATAACAATGTGGTGGGCAGCGCTTTAAGAAGAGAATGCTATGAAAAAGGCTTGCTTCATAGGGCTGTAAATATCTTCATTTTTAATTCAGAAGGACAGGTTTTTCTGCATAAAAGATCAGATAAAAAGTTTAAATTTCCATCATTTTGGGATTTGAGTTGTTCTGAACACGTTAAGCCAGGGGAGAGTTTTGAAGAAACTGCAAAAAGAGGATTAAAAGAAGAGCTAAATATTGAAGTTGATCTTGAGGAAATAATTCCAATACACCATATTGATAGTGCCGATGAAAGAGGAGAATATCATGATAACGAATTAGTAGTTACATATAAGGGTACTTATGATAGAGATATGAGATTTGATCCAAATGAAGTAGCAGAAGGCAAATTTTTTAATATTGAGGAATTAGATAAATTGATTAAGAATGGTGAGATACAGGTAACTTCCTGGTTTTTAGAAGATTGGAAGATATTGACAGATATATAACTATTGTATATACTTTGGTTACTATGACTACTGTAATACACATCAAAGCTGATAAAGAAGTAAAAGAAAATGCTCAAAAAGCTGCCAGGGATTTGGGACTTACTTTAACTGATGTAATTAATGCAGCTTTGCGAAACTTTATCAGAACCCGTGAGGTTATTTTTTCTGATATTCCCCAGATGACCCCTGAGCTGGAAAAAAGACTGGAAAAGGTAGAAGAAGATATAAAGCATAATAGAAACTTGTCTCCTGTGTTTAAGAGCGCTAAAGATATGAATAAGTATCTGGATTCATTATGATTCCTATATGAGAATTAAGCTTCATAAAGACTTTGAAAAACAATACAAAAAGTTAAGAGAAAGTGGAAAGAAAAGATTTAAAGAGAGAAGAGATTTATTTATAGTGGATGAATTCAATCCAATTCTCAATAACCATTCTTTAGAGGGTAAATACTTGGGTTATAGAAGCATAAATATTACAGGTGATTTACGGGCAATTTTTAAGAAAGATGATGATATTGTTATTTTTACAGACATAGATTCCCACAGCAATTTGTATGGTTGAATTAAATAATTTGTGGTTTTTAGAAGATTGGAAAGTCCTATAGTTGATTTTTAAGCCTAGCTTGTTTATACTCTCCTCATGTCGCTTGAAATAAAAAGTCATTTAACTTCTGGTATAGATAATGCGATTAACTTAACCAGAGTTGCACCTATAGCTCATCTTGTAGCATTTCCTTATTTACTCCTAACAGTAGCCTGGGGAAAGTATACAATTGATAGATTTTCAGAAGGACAATACTATGAGGGGCTAGCAGCCACTATAGTAGGTGCACATATTTCTGCAACAATAGTTTTACCTGAACGGCCAGCTCTAACTCTTCTATCCAAATATGAAAAGGTAAAGAAAGGATTAAAAAAGTTTGGATGGGATGAAAGGATAATTAATCCAATGGCAGGTGCTTGGTGTACAAGACATGTAGCACGAATAGCTGCTATTGATGCCGGATTTGGAAATGAAGTAAGTGATTACTACTCAGAAAAAGGTTATGGATGGTTATCTTTCTTTAAAAGATAATTTGCTTAATTGATTATTTTTCAGAATAAATGATTTTCTGATAATCTTGTTCCCTCTCCGGGAGTATTAACAATAATATCTTTGACCTCTTCAATATCTTTTAGCTTATTTTTAACTGCTTCTACGTCTTTTTGTTCACAAATTAGGTGAATATCCTGGCCTGTATTGATAGTGAAATAAACTGGTACGCCGTCTGCTCGCCAGTGAGAGACTAATTTCATAATCCTAAGGGTTCCTGGGGTCCAATAAATTAAAGCAGGGCGTTGTGTGAGCATTATTGTATGTAATTCTAAAGCCTCTGCTTCTATTAATTCCCCAAACTCTTTGAAGTTTTTTTCTTGAATTAGTTTTTTACAAAGCTCATTTTTTTCTTCCATATGAGATTTTCGAACATCCATAAAAGGGGAAGAGGTAGCTGTTTGTTGACCAACTGAGGTTGAAACTTCTTTTTTACCCTCAGAAACAACAGCCACTACATCTGCAATATCCCACCACTCAGGCTGGAAAATTTGTATAGCATAGGATGTATCAGAGGTATACCCATCAAGCCATTCTACAATCCCGGAAGGGATAGACCTGCAGGCAGAACCAGAGCCCTGGCGGGCAAGAATTGATAATTCTTTTTCAGATAATTCTAATCCTGCTGCTTTTGATGCAGCTAATGTTAAAGCAGCAAAACCAGAAGCAGAGGAAGAAAGCCCTGTTCCTGATGGAAAATTGTTGTTTGAGACAACTTTGGCTTGGTGTTCAATATTGGCTAATTTTCTTATTCTATCAAGATGTTTAATCACCCTTCCTGCTTCTCCTTCCTCTAAACCCCCGCCATTTATTACAACTTCATCTTTTTCATAGTCTTTGGAAAACTCAACAGTAGTTGTGGTTAATAGATTGCTTAAACACATAGAGATAGAACCGTTTTCAGGAAGTCTTAACTCCTCATCTTTTCTGCCCCAATACTTGGTAAAGGCTATATTTGATGGCGCAATGGCTGTTGATTTCATGAGGAAATTAACCCGAGCCTTTCCAAAATCATTTTTGAGGGAGGTGTTATTTTATCAATGATGCTACTAACTTTATCAAGGTTCATAAATTCAACCTCTTGTACTTCTTTGAGATTAGGATGAAATGGTTCTTCATCTTCCGTAAAATAGACTGCAGTCATAGTATGATGTCCTGGCACATCAAGCTCAGAAGTAAATTGATGCCTTAAGGGATTTACAGGTACTTTTCCTAATTCTTCAAAATACTCTCTTAAAGCTGCATCATCTGTATCTTCTGGCCCAGTCTCTAACCAATCCGCGTGGCCAGTTGCTGATAAAGTATATAGACCCGGATAAAGGTCCTTATCCTCTGCTCTTAATTGCATTAAAAGTTGTTTCTGCTCATTAAATACTAAGATAGAAGCGGTTCTATGAAGAATATGACCATCATGAGCAGTTTTCTTTTCAATAGGACCAATTACATTGTTATTACTATCTACTTGTACAAACATTTCTTTTTCATTTGCCATATTTTTCTATTCTAACTCCCTCGACATTGGTTTTTATATCAATGTGCTGGCCACCAGCTTTACCACGAAGTGGCAAGCTTGCCTTATTTATAGCCTGTTCAACTGCTTTTTTAGATTTAGTTGGAGCAAGAGCAATCATACAATCACCCCCGCCAGCCCCTGATAATTTGGCTCCATATGCTCCTGCGTTTCTTGCAGCATAAATCATAGCTTCTAGTTTATCGTTACTAACTCCAAGTGATGATAAGTATCCTTGATTAAAGTTCATCAACTCCCCAACAGTTTGAAAGTCTCCCTTTAGAAGTGCTTTTTTTGCAAGATTAACTAAATCTTCAATAGATGTATAAATATCATCAATTACTTTAGGATATTTTTTTGCTTTTTCTTTGACAAAATTTACCAAAGTTACAGTATCTGCTTTGATTCCAGAATATCCAACTATTAAGGGAAGAGAAGGAAGATTTAGAGGTTTTAGGATTTTACCCCCGATTACATAGTAAAGCGTTCCTCCAAAAGTTGCTGCTGCAACATCAAAGCCTGATGCAACTCCTTGAATATCCAAAACAGTTTTGTAAGCTAACTTAAATATTTCCATATTGGTAAGTTTGACACCCATAAGTTCTGATAAAGCCTTAATTACACAAACAGTTGAAGCAGAAGAAGATCCAAATCCAAATTGAGAGGAAAATTGTGATTTAGTGGTGATACGGATTCCGGTATTTTTAGTATAACTTTTATAACAATTATAAAAGTTATACATTGCAATTTCCACAAATTTTGCTCCTTTTGGTATTTCTCCAATACTCAAATCTATCATTTGTTTTTTGTACCCTTCAACACTAACATCAGGAGCTTTTAGCTCGAAAAATGGGTCGTTTGAGAGTTCAACAGTTACTTTCATTCTTTGTCCAACAGCTGTGACAATACAAGGTCTGCCATAAACTACAGCATGTTCTCCAAAAAGCATTAATTTTCCAGGAGCAGAAACAGTAATTTTGTTCATATGTGTTATTTTAACTTTCTAGCCTTAATCCTTCAACTCCGAGGGAAGTTTTAAAAAAAGGCAGATTATTTTCTTTGGCAATTTTTTCAACGACAGCTTTTTTTGGATGGTAACAAAGTAAGACTCCAGTAGGACCAGAATCTGAACCAGCTCCACAGATTTTAGCAGCACCACCAGATGATTCAATTTGTCTAATAATCTTTTTAACAAAAGAGGAGCAGACGCCAATACTTTCCAGATTCTTCTCTCCCTCTCTGATGATTCTAATCAATTCTTTTTCATCTCCTTGTTTTATAACAGGTAATAACTCTCTTACTAACCTTTCCTGGTCTTCTAGGAATTTTTCAACAACTTTGGGCTTTTTATCATAGAGTTGTCTCACCAGTTTCACCATTTCTGCTGTGATCTCTTTTGGTTTGCCGGTATTAATAAAAATAAAATTTTTGGCTAATTTAGGGTGGATAGTGAAGGGAAGAGGATGGATTATTTTCAAGTCCGGTGATTCTTTTCTGAACCAAATTAAACCTCCATAAACTACTGTGGAATTATCTCCACCAGATGGATTACCCTGAAAAGTTTTTTCAGCCTCATAGGTAAGTTTATTTATTAGTTCTAAGTCCCATTTAATTTTTAAAAAAGAAAGCAGGGTTGCAATGTAGCTAGCTGAAATAGCTGCTGAGGAGCCTAGGCCAGCACCAATTGGGGCTTCAGAGTGAATAGCCAAATGATAAGGAGGAATAGTCTTAATTTTTAAATGCTTTTTGATTATGGGCTCTATGATTTTCTTTATTTTATTTGGTAGATTGCCACGCTCCCTCTGGTCGCTCGCAATGACAGATGGGGTTATGGTTACTGTTACTCTAAGGTTAACAGAAGTTAATATAGCTGGTTTACCATATACAACAGAGTGTTCTCCTAAAAGATGAACTTTGCATGGGGCAGAAACTGTAATTGAAGAATTCTTCATTTTCTTTTATATTGGTTTAACTTTAAGACCATACTCAATAACATCTTCTGACTTTGCCTTCCCAATTTTTCTTATTACTGTAACAACTTTCTGGTTTATTTTAAGATTTTCTTCCACGCAATCTACAATTTGTAATGGTTTTTTCTCGCCGTTGGCAAATTGAACAATACCTACTAAGTAAGGAGTTTGGTGTTCAAAACCGGATGGAGCAACATGAATTTTAGTCCAAACAAGCAGCCTACCTATTTTGTTCAGGTAAGAGCTTAATTTTTTATGTTGTCTCCAAATTGATGCTGGTGTACTCATATTTGCAATACATGCACTACCACTGTTGCCCCACTACCTCCTACATTGTGAGTCAACCCGATATTTGCGTTATCCACCTGTCTTTTCCCCGCCCGTTTTTGCAATTGATGGGCAATTTCTATAATCTGTTTTACTCCTGTTGCAGCAACCGGATGACCACATGCTTTTAACCCCCCTGATGTATTAATAGGTAGTTTACTTCCCAATCTTGTGTGTCCCTTGTATACAAACTCTCCACCCATTCCTTTGGGACAAAATCCTAAATCCTCCATTGCCAGAATTTCGGCAATTGTAAAACAGTCATGAACTTCTGCAACGTTTATATCCTTAATTTCTACTGCGGCTTGTTTGAGGGCTTTTTGGGAGGCCTCTTTGGTAGCAGCGATTTCCAGTAAGCTTTTTCTTGATGCAAGATCTACAGTATCTGTGGCAACAGCAGAGCCTGTGATAAATACCCCAGGTGCGGTAGAATCTGAGCTAAGTACTACAGCTCCGGCGCCATCTGTAATAGGAGATGCATCAAATAAAGTAAAAGGGGAGGATATAACAGGGCTTTCTAACACTTTCTCCTCGCTTATTTCAAAAGGATATTGGGCTTTTTCATTTAAAGATGCATGGTAATGATTTTTAATAGCAACAGATGCCATATGATTTCTGGTTGTACCAAATTTTTGCATATGGGCTTTGGCCATTAAAGCATAAAGAGCAGGAAAGGTTAGGCCTGCACGTCTTTCATCCTGGGATCCTGCTCCCATTAAAGCAGTAGCTATTTCAGTTGCTGAGGAATCAGTCATTTTTTCTGCCCCGACAACTAGAATGTTTTTGTATGTCCCAGCCAAAAGGGATTGAATTGCCAGATGTACTGCTAATCCTCCTGATGCACAAGCACCCTCAATTCTGAAAGATGCACCTTTTATGCCTAAAGTTGAAGCTATAAGAGCTCCTAGATGATCCTGGCCGGAAACCTTGCCATAGATCATGTTGGCAACAAAAACAGCATCAATCTGGTGAATCGTTAATCGTGAATCGTTAATCGCTTCAACGGATGCCTCAAGAGCCAGATCCAAAAGATCTTTATTCCATAATTCTCCAAATTTGGTTAAACCAGTACCAGCTACTTTAATCCTCATATCCTGTATTTAGTCAAAATGTTTCTTGCAATTAGCGAGTAATCAATATACTCTTTATTTTTAATTTGTTTTGCTACAGTTTGCTTATTCATTTGTTGATGAGTTTTTATTGCATCAGTTACTTCAAAAACAAATGCATCAGAACCACTGCCTGATCCGTATGAACACATAAAGATTTTATCTCCCATCTTTGCCACATCTAGTGTAGCAGCCAGTCCAACCATGGATGAAGCAGAATAAGGGTTACCAATTTGTTCTACTATAAACCCTGCCTCTAATTGTTTTGGGGTAAAACCTAATTTTTTAGCTGCTTCTTTTGGGAATTTGGCATTTGGCATATGAAAAACAGCATAATCAAAATCGGCAGGGTTCATTTTAGTTTGTTTTAGCATTTTGTTTGATGCTCCCAGTACATGAGCAAAGTAAGCTGGAGAGCCGGTAAATCTTCCTGCGTGTGATGGAAATTTTTCCGTGTCTCTTCTCCAGAAATCAGGAGTGTCAGAAGAAAAAGAGGTAAAATCTACAATATTTGCAATTGTATTTGTTTTTCCTAAGATAAAAGCTGCAGCTGCTGATGAAGCTGTATATTCTAAAACATCAGAAGGTCGGGATTGGGCAACATCAGACCCGATGGCTAGCACATATTTTGTTTTGTTTTGAGAAATTAAACCTGATAAAAGTTGAATTCCGGCAGTGCCTGCTTTGCAGGCAAATTCTAAATCCGCAGCCAGATAATCCGTACCCATCCCTAAGATTTCAGCAACGATTGTTGAAGAGGGTTTAACAGTATAAGGGTGTGATTCAGAACCAATTGTGATTCCGCCGATTGTTGCAGGATCAATTTGCCCATTAAGTAGTGCATTATTTGCCGATTCAATTGCCTGTGTTATTGCATCCTCATCATATGAAGCAACAGCTTTTTCCAAAACCCCCAGAGATTTTTCAATATCTTCAACTTCTTTGCCCCAGGTTTGGGCAATTTGAGATGGTTTTATTCTATATTTAGGGATATAAGCCCCATAAGATACGATTCCTATCATTTTCCTTTTCTTCCCATCTTTTTATGTGCTTTTGCTAAAGTTCCTTCCGAAAGACTTGCTATTAAGGAGAGCTCTCCGGCAAGTACTGCTGTACCCACAACCTGGGCATATTCTAGCACATTTTTTACACCCATTATTTCTAAGCTTTCTCTTTGAGTTGGGAGGTTAGTGCCTCCCCCAACTGTTCCAACTACCAGAGCGGGGAGATAGATAGAAAAATATAGATTTCCATTTTCTAAAACTTCTGCGGTTGTAACTCCTAAACTCCCTTCTACAACATGGGCAGGATCTTGACCTGTGGCAATAAAAATTGCTGCAATAATATTGGCAAAATGAGCGTTAAACCCCATTGAACCGCTCATAATTGAACCTAATTGGTTTTTTCTATATACAACTTCGCAAATTTTTTCCGGTGTAGTTTTTAAAACTTCCATTACAGTTTTCCTGCTCATAATAACTTCTGCCCAGACTTTTTTGCCTCGTCCTTGTAAAAAGTTTAACCATGCAGGCTTTTTATCTATATCAAAATTACCGGCTAAAGATATACAAATAGCCTTGGTTTCTTTTTCAATTAAGGACACAGCTTCCTCCGTTGCAAAAGTAACCATATTCATTCCCATAGCATCATCCGTAGAATAGTTGAATCTGACAAAAAGATTTTTCCCCACTAAAGAAGTTTTAATTCCTAAAAGTTTCAGATGAGAAGAAGTCTTTTGGGAGATTGTGGAGAGAAGGGAGATATGGGAGTTAATCCAATCTTTTACTTTTTGGCCATGCTCTATGCCGCGGGTTTTAAATACAGGGCCACGGGTCTGCCCAACATCTTCCACCAAAACTGTAGCCCCTCCGCCTTCATAAACTGCTTTACACCCTCTGGAAATCGAAGCAACTAATGCTCCTTCAGTGGTGGCCAAAGGAATGTAGTGACTCATGATTCCTAATTCATGATTCATGATTCTAAGAGGACCAGCGATGCCAAGGGGGATTTGAGTTGCTCCGATTAAATTCTCAATATTACGATCCTTTACCTGGTTTTCTTCAAAATTAAACTGAGCTATTTTTCCTAAAGTTATACTAAGCTCTTTTTCCAAAAATTCCCGTCTTTTCTGAGCAGATGAAAAGTCGCGGAGATTTAAAATATTTTTCATCGAGGGTAATTCTATCAAAAAAAAGAATAATGTGCTAAATTTAGCAGATATGGATTTTAAAATCTACCTGGAGACTAATGCTAGAAAAATTGATGAAGAAGTTGACCGGTTACTCATAGAGTTTCTGGAGGAAGTCAGAAACACTAATTCCCATCTGGTGCCTTTTGCCCTTGGCTTAATAAATTTCTGTAAAGGTGGGAAAAGGGTTAGGGGAGTGTTGGTAAAGTTAGGTTACGAGTTGGCAAATGAGATGTCTAATAAGGAGATACTTACAATCAGCGCAGCTTTTGAGATTTTACATGCTGCGATTTTAGTGCATGATGACATAATGGATCAATCAGAATTAAGACGAGGTAAGCCTACTCTTTATAGAGCATTAGGTGGACATCATTATGGGATTTCACAAGCCTTAACTTTGGGGGATATCGGATTATTTTTGGCAGTGAAATTAATTACGGATACAACTTTTCCTGGAGAATACAAACTTAAAGCATTAAGTTATTTTTCCCAGATGGTTATCAACACTGGTTGGGGACAGGTTTTGGATGTGGAGCTGACACAGTTAAAGCACACCTCCGAGGAGTCAGAGCCCACCTCGGAGGTGATCAAATTTATCAACCTTTATAAGACTGCAAAATATACAATTGCAGGCCCACTTCAGATTGGGGCAATTTTAGGCGGGGTCGATGAGGGATTGCTGGAGAAATTAGGTCACTTTGGAGAGAACTTAGGGATTGCTTTTCAGATTCAGGATAATATTTTAGATGGTGAAGCAGGGACAGTAGATTCTGCAAAGGAAAAAGCATTAGAATATGCACTCAGGGCAAAAAAAGTTATTCCCAGATTAACTAAAGATGAAAGATTGAGTAAATTATTAGAACAAATGGCAGAGTATATGGTGGAAAGGAGTAAATGATTAAAGATTAATGAATAATATTTCTAAGGAAAATATCCCCTCGCATGTTGCTATTATTTTGGATGGCAATAGGCGCTGGGCAAGAGCCCATAATCTGCCTGATATTAAAGGTCATGAAAAAGGGGCGGAAATTTTGGATGAAATCGTAGACACTGCCCAGGGTTTGGGAATAAAAACTTTGACTGTGTGGGTATTATCTACTGAGAATATCAGGCAAAGAGCAAAAAGAGAAGTTTTTGGACTTTTTAACCTGATGAGAAAAGTTTATCATCGAAGGTTTAGTAAGATGATGAAAAAAGGCGTTAGAGTCTCAATTTTAGGGGAATTGGAAGGTCTCCCCTCGGCTATAAAGAAGCTGCTTGATCAGATAAGAAAAGTATATATTCAAAATGAATCAATAACTTTAAATATTGCCCTAAATTATGGAGGGAAAAAAGAGTTGATCAAGGCGATTAAAGATATTATTAAAGAGGGAATAGAGATTGATAAAATTAACGAGCAGCTTGTGGAAAAGCACCTATATACTAATGGTCAACCTGATCCGGAGCTGGTGATTAGAACAGGTGGAAGACTAAGATTATCTAATTTTATGCTTTGGCAAACAGGTTATTCAGAACTATATTTTACCAAAGTATTATGGCCGGATTTTGACGGGGGTGAGTTTAAAAAAGCAATCTCCTGGTATCAAACCCAAAAAAGAAATTTTGGGAAGTAAATAGCCTATTTTATGGTACGCTAAACCCAACTCCTGTTACCACCCTGCCGTAACCGGCGTTTACCTGGTAGATCCCTCTTGAAATTCCGTCGGGTATTGTAAAGTTAGTAGTAAATGCCCCAAATCCATCAGTTTTAAGATCAGAACTGGATACTACTAAGCTGCCGAAATTAACCTTGATAGCTTGACCTCCCCCATAAGAGCTGCCATTTACTGTGACTATTGTTCCCGGTCCTCCTGTAGCAGGGTTTATGGTTAAACTTGGTTGGCGGGTACCAAACATGGCTAGTATAATAGAAAAATCCAGAATATCTACTTTATTATCACCGTTAAAATCAGCCCGGGTATCAAAGTTTGGACTGCTGGAACTTTTGCCGAAATTAGATAAAAATATAGAAAAATCCAGAATATCTACTTTATTATCACCGCTTGCATCTCCTGGCCAGTTAATATTGAAAGAAGGACTAAGAGTAGCAGGAGTGAAATTTGGAGCTAGAGCTTGCAGGGAATAACCTTGGCCAGTCGGGTTTGTCAGATCTATAAAACATCCGGAAAATGCAGCTACCCCTGAGGAAACAGTTTTAGTAGAACTATTACAATTTAAACCTGCTGCAAAAGTACCACTGCCCGGAGTTATTTGCAGCGTAACTACTGTTGAATTATCACTGGTATTTTTTACTCCAGCGTTATCTTTAACCTCTACTATTGGTTGGAAACCAAATGCAAATCCCTGGCCACCTTTGATAGGTTGGGGGGAGGCAAAGGCCAGTTTACCAGAAAGAGGACCGGAACTGGGGTTTGGAGTAGGTACTGGTGTGGGCTGGGGTTTAGGAAGAGGCTGATCACCAGGAGCAGACGAAGCAGATGGAAGGTTACTTGAGATCAGACTATAATTATAGGTGGTATTGCCGCATAAATTACCTCCGGAGTCAGTACATTTATCCAGGTGAGTATATAAACGGTAAGATTTACCATCTGGTGGTGAGATATAGCAATAGGCCTGATTATTAGAAGGATCAGTTAACGGACTGCTGAGATAAGTTCCAAGCTTGCTATTAAAATCCTTAACTTTGGGATCATTAGGATCAATAATACAATTAGTAAACCCGCTGATATATCTGCCACCATTTTGCTGGGAATAAATTTCTAAAGCTGTAGCTATTTTATTAAGATCATTTTTCCTGGCTACATTTTTGGCTTTGAGAGTTACATCTTTGTAAGTTGTAAAACTAATGCCAGATAAAATTGCAATAATACTTATTGTTACCAGAAGCTCAATTAAAGTAAAAGCATTTTTTTTCATGGAATTTCACTCCACTGTTGTGCAGTACCAGAAATAAGGTCTTTTAATATGACCAGATATTTAACCTGGTTATTAACTTTTTCAGCAGGAGTATTATTGTTATTAACTGGTAGATTTGGATCCAAAGTCCGGCGGAATGCAATTGGAAACGCATCAGTTAGAGAAATTAAACTGCCATTAACTACCAGTTGTTGAGGAACTGTGACGTAGTTAGCGGGGCATGAAGCAGAAGAGCTACTAAAATTAGCTGCTGTGCATATAGTTTTGCCTGAAATAATTACAGCATCAATTCGAGTGACAGAAGGACTGATATATACATTACCTTTAACAACAAATACTGTGCCGGTTGTAGGGCTGCCATATGTATAATTTTGTTTTATATTTAAATCACCATCTATAAAAAATACTACAGTTCTGTTGTTGGTGGCAGTTAAAGGAGAAAAAATACAAGAAGGCGTGGAGCAATCTATAGTAAGGTTGCCATTAGCTATATTGTCTTTTTTAATATAGTAAAGAAAGTCAGCCTCGCCGGTAAATAAAATTTCAGGTGGTACTGCTGTGTCGGGAATTGTTTTATTTCCGGGAATTTCTTTTTTATAAGAAATAGTAGTAGTAGCCTGAATTAAAGGCAGATAAAAAAATGATAAGAGTAAAAAGGCTAAGAAAACAATAATAAGTGTATAAATCTTACGGATAGGCATTACTTTGAGTGTATATCAAACCTTAACATACTTCAATACCACCTCTATTGTTCGAAACAATAAAGAGGGCGTGAATAATCACAAGTGCCTGTACAACCACTTGACCAACCAGACAATATAGTTTGGTTACTTCCCCCTATTCGTGAATTAGTGCTGCTACTATTTGTCCAGCTTTGACAGGTATTTGTAGTGCTATTTATTGAACCATCTTCGTTAGTATTGGCTGTGACACATCCAAAGGAAGGGCTACCTAATGTTTCAGTTAAGTTGATGGGGTTATTGATAGTTCCTTTAGTTAAATTTGCCCAGCTATTAGCAACAACTCTGCCGTCTAAAAGTTTAAATACAACCGGATTGGTTGTACTTCTATCAGTTTCAGAAAAGCGGGTAGAAGGGGAACTGGTACTATCAGACAACCATGCTTTCCAGGTTCCACCAAGACTTGGGCTTACAGCATTTGCTCCATCCTGACATTTTTGATCTGCACCAGTTAAGCCTCCTAAATTGCCGTTATATGTTGTACTGGTTATAAAAACTCTCTTATTAGGTGGAGAAGATAGTGCTGGAGCAACAGGTGGAGCAGAAGAAGGTAAAGGAGTAGGGGCAGGGGCTTGAGTATAGTAAATAGAGAACAAGTAATCATATCCGGGGATATGATTAAATTGCACATTGTTACCAATAATGCAGGCTCCTGAGGTGTTAAAATCGCTACCTAAAAGTGGAGCAGTAACCAATCCTGTGGCTATTGCTGTTGTTGTGTTATTAAGGCAAGTACCACTGGTAGCAGCTGTCACAGGAGTAGTATTGTTAAAACCTGCTACAAATAAAAAGATAGATAGAAAAGCTACAATTTTATTCAACTATAATCACCCCTGTTTTATCCGGATTTAAGAAATCATAATATTTATATGTGCCAACTTTATCAAAAGTTGCAGACAAACTTGATTTGTCAGGAAATCTGTTTAAATTTAAAGGAGGGTACGGCGGATGATCGTTTGATCCAACAGATCCTTCTATCCCGCTTTTGTTAATCCATTGAACCAGACTACCTTTTTTAATAGTTACTGAAATAGGATCAAAACCGGTTTTGCTTAGAATAATTACTTTCCTGTCTTTATATAAGGGTGACATTGGAATAGATATAATTGCAGATTTGGAAGCAATATTTTGTATATTTTTAGAAGGATTTGTGGTTGTGGCAGGAGCTTTTTTAAAACGGATAAATAAAGATCCGGCAATTATCAAAGCAGATATGAGTAAAACCCCTAAAATTAACTTTTTTACATTCTCATTTGTCATTTTTTTTCTCCTGTTTAAGTACACCATATGTTTATGTGCTTTGTAAACATGCTTTTTTTTACTCACTTTGGTCCTCCGGGTGTATTAATATTGGTATTGGAATGTACATCTCCTCCAGTTGTCTGTATCCAGGGAGTAATATTTTTTAGAATCCCGAAATTAACAGAAGGGTTAGCAGGATTGCTTGGGTCTATATTTTGGGTGGTGGTAGTTATTTTATAGTTTACTGGAACAGAGCTAAGGAAAATAGTATATGTACCAGTAGGCAGGGATGGGAATGTATGTCCGAGTCCGGTGAATAATATCGGAGTTGGGACCAATGTTGAAGGTGAATTTGGTGTTAAAGTAATTGTGGGATTACCATCAATGCCTGTATATAAGCTTTCTGTTCCGTTTCGCACCCCATCACCATTATCATCCACAAATATATTAGTGGTAATACTATATAGAGCAGGAGTAATTGTAACAGTACAAGAAGCAGAAGGTGAAGAATGATTTAAGCTATCTGTTACTGTCACATTTGCAGTTTTAGTAATATTGCTAGAGGTAGCATTAGCATAAACTCCGGTGGTAGAATTTGTATGAGAAGCAGTATTTATTGGTGCATCTCCAGTCCAGGCATAACTACTATATGTCCCACTTCCACCTGCAGGAATTGCTGTCCAGGTAACTGTTGCCCCACTAGCAACCGTACTAGCATTGGGTGAGCAGGTAACTGTCAGAGGAGGATAAACAGTAAAAGTTTGGGAAGAACAATTATTAGTATAATCGGATTCAGGAATACGGGAACTTATATTATTGGGAGTATTAGCACAAACCTCAAAGCTATGAGTACAGCCGGAGGTAGATGCACAGGCAGGTGGTGTCCAGGCGTTTGGCCAGGTTACAGTTAAAGTACTAAGTCCAGCACCAAGTAATGTGCCATTATTGTTGCTAATTGGTCTTGAGGTAAGCTGATAAGCATCAGTACTGCTATCACTATCAATCCGCAGTCTGGTATAAGATTGATCGGCAATGTTATTACCTGTATTAAAAACTCTACCACTAAAAGTTATAGCCTGATTAGATGTTAGAGAAGCAGGAGTTATGGATAAGGTATCAACTCGTAAATCAGGAAGTTTTTGCTGAATGCCCCAACTGACATTAGCATCAGGACCAACAGTTGCAGTAGCAGGATTAGCGTTAGTGGTAGAGATAACATAACCAGCAGGTGGTGTAAGGGCAAGTTTATAAGTATTGGCAGTTAGGTTTGAAATGACAGTTTGTCCATTTACTATTGTTACCGGAGTTCCTATTGGAGATTGTGAAGAGTCTTCCAGTTGTACAGTTGTTGCACTGGCTCCTGAATATAATTGCTCGCATCCATTTTGTAATCCATCACCTGCGACACCTCCTGTTTTTGTTGTTCCATCCGGACAGTTGTTTCTGCCATCATCTACAAACACCTTGGCGGTAATAGTATAAGTAGCAGGAAGGTTCTGAATAATACCAAAATTAGCTTGTTTGGTAGTGTTACCGCCTCCTGTAACATTTGTCATATATGTTGAAAAAAAGAGATCATAAGGGCTGATATCGGTCCAACTTCCTGTCAATAATTGATAAAACGCGCCATTAGGATAAGGATTGTTACTATCTGCCCCAACATAGAAATAACTTGTATTGCCAGTACCGGGACGTTCTCTTCTTATTCTGATAGCATATTTCTGTCCAGCAGTTAATAACGGTGGATTAATAAAAATGACGTCCTGTACGGGAAGAAAATTGATGTCCGGTGAAGTTAGACCCGATACGGGCACGACGACCTCGTCACTTAACAAGGTATTCCCGGGAGATCCGTCAGAATTAGTATTAAAAATTCCAATTAGTAAATTATCGATTGGGTTATTAATTGTGTTAAAACTGAGAACAACTTTGGCTAACCTGCCGCTATGTGATTGTGTAAAAGTTTGTGCAATTGGGTTAGAATAAAGAGCCACAAAGGTCGGTTTAGATGGCTGCCGTTGATCAGCGATTACACTTGTAGTAAAACCCGAAGCGCTTCCCGGCATATAGCCGATGCTATTGCTTCCTACTTGTTTAATCCTCCAATAGTAAGTGGTTCCCGATGTTAAATTAGGTATCAGATAGTTACTAATGTTCATTGTCATTCTACTGCCATGGTCTATTTTATCTGCAATATGACTATCCGACCAAGTAACGTAGGCTGCTGGTATTTGAATTTCAGTGGAGCCAACAGGGATATCAAAGGAATTCCGATTAAATCGAACAGCAGGGTCTGTTCCCACTAATACAGAATAAGTAGGGTTGGTCGAGTTATTATTTGCTACTGTACTTAACCAAGGTATGGTAAATTTAGCAGAGAGAATTCCCTCGGAAGTAATTGTATTAGAATCCTGATGCATCATGTAAAAGTTTATCCACTCGGGTGAAGTAAGAGTACATGTGCTACTACAATAAGCACCCTGAAATCCCGCAGACCATTTGGTAATCTTATTTTGACTATCTCCAGTAATAATATTAAAAGTGTAAGTATTTGTGGTTTGCGCGCCTGTCTCTTTATAACCTGCCCAATCATTATTCCATACATCCCAATAATTCATCCATAGATTTGTTTCGGTAATACCATCACTGCAGTTTTGGATATAAAGAGACATACTGGCTCTGACAGTACTAGTTGTGTCATCCAATACCAGATTGTCTGTAGTAGTACCGCTACTGTCATTTTTTATATAAACAGTGGAACCATTAATGTTTGTGTATCGAAGTGACTTAGAGGCTATTTGTACAAAACAGCTAGCAGAGACTGTAGGAACATTTGTAAACATAGCAACCAGAGATATGGTTAAAATCTGAATAAATACTACGACAAGTGTCAATATCTTTTTATTTTTCATTGTACTATTTTGGATTTAAGTGGCATAGGTTTAGATAATGGTTGTGCTCCTTCACTAGTTGAACTAGCGGCTGGTGGGATGGTAGGTTTAATATTTTGTACATTTGCTGAAGGTGTGGGCAGAGTATTTATTAGCGTAACAGTTGGTTTTAGTGTTTGTTTAAAGAATATAAAGAGTCCTAAGCTTATGATAACTACTATTATTATACCTATCCATATTTTAAATTGATTTAAATTATTATTTTCCATTTTTTTAAATTAAGGAAACGAAACTGTCTGAGTCCAGATTGGCGTATTGGTAGATGAATAATTTGTAACAGGTGTAATAGTTATTATATAGTTGCCGGCAGCAAGTCCGGCAAATGTATATTGATTTGTGCATGCAGAATCCTGAGTATATTGAATATCTGGTTTTGAGGTAGGTCCTGATAAATGTACTGTTACAAGTCCACTGTAACAGCTTTCATTAGAATCTTTTATACCATTTGAATTAGTGTCTGTAAAAACAAAGCCTTGGACTGCATATGTTGTTCCAGAAGGAGGAGTGGTAGGAGCAGGTGAGGATGTTGGAACAGCAGGGGGACAAAAATAACAACTTTGTCCTGATACAGAACATGTGTAACCTGATTGGACACTACAAGTTGATCCTGGTGAGCTGGAAGCGCACGAGTAACCAGTGGTAGAAGTTGGGCAAGTAGCGCCAGCAGCAGTAATGGTAATTATCCCGGTAGAACAGTTATTAGTATAATCTTCTGTAAATGAACTACTGTGTGCACCTGTAGCATCAGTGTTAGCACAAATTTCATATAAATGAT
>Ga0209515_10002020_pt1 | contig 32134 bp, 22 predicted proteins | sample Subgroupgradi54m_FD_187454 | JGI IMG/M metagenome (GOLD analysis project Ga0209515, IMG submission 187454) | Subsurface groundwater microbial communities from S. Glens Falls, New York, USA - GMW60B uncontaminated upgradient, 5.4 m (SPAdes)... ... | reverse complement strand
GAAACTCGGGCAGTGCAGGAACTAACACACTCAGCTTCAGCCATACAACAGGTTCAGGTACTGATCGAATCCTGGTTGTCGGTGTGTCTTTTAAAAACGGCACAAGCCAGACAGTCACAGGGATAACCTATGCTACAAAAGCCTTCACCAACCTTACAACCGCAACCAACGGTACCACTGTTCGCTCAGAAATGTGGTATCTGGTTGGACCTCCCATGGGAACTGCTACTATTACGGTTACCACGACGGGAGGAAATTTACGTTTTGCCGCAGGTGCAGCCTCCTTTTTTGGAGTTAATCAGACCACTCCTTTTGGGACAGCTGTAACCAATACCGGTACCACAACCACGGCAACAGTTGACGTAACAAGCGCAACCGATGAGCTTGTCATCGATTCGGTTGCCAAAGATAACTCCACAGAAGCAATTACTCCTAGTGGAAGTCAAGCTCAACGTTGGAATGATACAACAACCAGTACGGCGAGTAATAATGCCCGCGCTGGTGGCTCTACTCTAACAGGTGCCGCAACAACCACTATGGCATGGACCTGGCCTACTACCGCTCGTGCATGGGCAACAATAGGTGCTCCTCTTAAACCTGTAGGATCAGCTTCAAGCTCAACTGCAAATACCTTGTCTGATGTACTATTCGTAAGCAATAAACAACTAGTAGGTATAGGTACGACATCACCTCTTGAGAAGTTGGATGTCGCAGGAAACATACTGCTTCAGGGAGGTGGATATCTTGATACCAGAGCGGCAGGCACACTTGGTATAGGGCTTGGTCAACAAACAGCTTTAACATTGGGAAGAACCGGTGCAACCACAACTGTAACGGGTAGTACTGTCACTGTCAATGGTAATATCACTTTCAACAATACTGTTCAAGCTTTTACATTAGGGGGAAATATTACAGGATCAGGTACTCCCAACATGAGCGGCATGGGTAGTTTCACAGGAGGCGCAATCTCAGGTACGACAATCACCGCATCAGGTGTTATCTCAGGTAATGGTGGATTCGCGATCACAGGGGCAGGGAATGTAGATATCCTTGTCGGCGGACCAACAGACTCGGGATCGGTCAGTATCGGTAACGGAATAGGAACATTCAGACTTACCTCAAATGGTGGTCTAAACGTTACAACAGTTGGAGCATTAACAGGGGTTGCATCCTTGGATACAATAACCACATCAGGTACTGCATTAACCTTTACCTCAACTGCGCCAACAATCTCTGTCTCAACTGCCGCAACTGGAATATCCTTGGAAGGTGGAACAAGTGGTGTAATAACAATAGGTGGTACATCAACAGGAGGAGTCAATATTGCAGGATCAGGAACTGGTGACGTCAACTTGGCAGGAGGATCAGGTAGTACTGGTTGTACTGTAACCAATAGTACGGGAGCGTTAACTTGTACAGGGACAGTTACTGCCTCCAATGGACTAACCCTGACAACAGGAGCATTATCTTTAACAGCAACATCAGGATCTGCTGCATTAACCTTGACCTCCTCAACAACTGCATTCAATGTTCAAGCTGGCTTGTTTGACATAGATACGACAAACTCAAGAGTAGGTATTGGGACTGCGGCTCCAAGTAGAAAACTTGATGTTGCAGGTGCAGTTGAGGTCGATCTCCCGGGAACTACAACAAGTTTTGCTCTTTGTCATACAACTCAAACTGGTACGACTAATGAAGAGATTGTTGATTGTACAGGAACACCAATTGGAGATTTTGCAGAGTCATATCCAACAGAGAAGAGTGTTGACTATGGTGAGATTGTGATGGTTGGTACAGAAGATGTGACACTTAAAGATGGGAAACATGTAAGGGAACTAGTTCGTGCCAACTCTCCATATACCAAGCAAATGATTGGAATAACTTCCAATAACTACCAAGACTTCATAAGCATAGGTCAGAATGTCAATCAAGCTGATCATCCAATGCCTGTTGCCCTTAATGGACGAGTACCTGTCAAGATCTCATCCTCCTCACCTCCCATTAAAGCTGGAGACTACTTGACAAGCTCATATGAGGAAGGGAGAGCAATGAAAGCCGAGAAGGCTGGTGAGATGATTGGAAAAGCGCTTGAGGATTGGGATCCCTCCTCCGGTAAAGACACAATCATGGTCTTTGTCAATCTTAGATATGGGGATCCTGATGATATTCTGGCAAGTCTTTCTCTTAATGCAGACGGCTCCCTCGTCCTTCCCCAGAATACCAAACTGGCTCAAGTAGACAATAATAATTCTCAAACTCCTTCCCCGACTCAGATAAGCGATCTTAACACCCGCTTGAAAAATCTTGAGAATAGCGCAAGTTCAGAAGCGCAGATGAAGGATAGACTAGATCATCTTTCTCAAGACTTGGACTTTTTGAAAGGTCAAGTTCTTGGAGCAAGTGTGTCGGCAGCTCTTCAAAATTCGAAGTCTATTTTATCTGACGGACAGACCGCAACTCTTTCAGCTCTTACTGTAACCGGCAATACAAATCTTTATGACCTTGGCGTAGTCGGTAACTTTAACGTTGGTACAGTAAATATAGATGGGCTTTCTGGAAGCCTCAACTCTATCGGTCAGGATCTCAAAATTCAGTCGAATAAAATAGCAGGAGTTTCGTTTGAGGGAGGCGCGATTACTATTGACACGTCCGGAAACATTAGCCTGAAAGAAGGAAGGATTATTGGAAATGATAACATTCGTGGAATAAACGTTTCGGTCACCAGCGGTCATAGCCAGATTCAGATTACGTTTAAAAACTCACGTCCGAATTCTTCATACGCCGTTTCAGTCAGTCCTTCATGGCTTACTCAATTTGCCGTCACCAACAAGACAGCAAACGGATTTACGATAGAGTTTTCTCAAGCACCTTCTGCAGATTCAAGCCTTGACTGGCTAGTAATAGACTAACCGAAAAACTCAAGTGACATAAATAAAAAAGTATGCTACATTAGAATAAGTAAATTTGGCAACTAATTTTAAGGAGTAACACATGGAAACAACAGTGCAACCAACGGAATTTGAGAGAAAGAAAACCTCTTATTTCTCACGTTTCGCACTAGGGCATCTCAGGGACATGAGAATCCTCCGCAAGGGCGGAGTTCTTGGAAAAGAAAACCGCGACTGGCGGAACATCAGCGAACACGCGATCGTAGAAGCGGTGGGCGCTGATATTTTAGCCGAGGCCCTAAACACGAATCGCGAAGATGTCATCCAAGCGGCAAACCTTCACGACTGGTACAAACGCCGGGAAGTGGAGATGATGAAGAAGCTCGGAGGAGCGCAAGGACATGCCGTAACTGCAGTCGAAGACAAAAGACTTCTCCACGAATACGGGGTGCCTCCGCATATCGTGAAACTCGCCCACTCGAATATCCCCGACAGCATTGATCGGGAATATCTCTCAAGCCGAACGCTCGAAGAGAAGATCATGCATTATATGGATTTGATCACGAGCGGCTCGGATTTCATGAACTTCCGCGACCGGATCAACATCGTGGCACAGGAAAAGCACAATGTTGAGTTTTCCGACTCATTCAGAGACAAATACGGTGGGAAAAGTCTCTTTGAGGTACAGGAAGAAGTAGCGCAACTCGAGGAATCCGAATTCGAGAAACTCCTCGGTGTCCCATCGGGAGGCGTAATTCAGTTTATTAGAAAGAAATTGGAGGAACGAATAAATGCACAAGAATAACAGCTTTTGCTGTGCGGATTGCGGCACAACCATTCATGAATCCGAAAAGTTCCGGCTGCGCGGGCCTCTTTCCATTATGCGTCACGGTCGGACAGGAATGAATGATCAGCACATCATCATCGGGAGTATTGACGACCCGCTCTCCGAACTGGGGCGGGAGCAATCGAGAAGCAAGGCAAAAGAATTGAAAACGACGGAAAAGCGTTTTGATCGTATTATAAGCTCACCGTATTCGCGTGCTTTCGAGACAGCGAACATCGTCGCTGCGTCAATGGGCACTACGGTCGTCACAGATAAGCGCCTGCGGGAACGTTGTGTGGGCATCTACGAAGGGAAACCGGAATTCCCGGGACTCCTCGAACTTTTCTTGAGCGATACTCCAATTGAAAACGCAGAATCAATTGAATCGCTTGATGGAAGAATTAAGAGTATCCTTGACGACGCGGAAAAGTACGCCGACATACATTCGCTTTTCGTCACGCACGCATTACCGCTCCTCAAGTTCATGCAGTACATCAAAGGGTGGGATCTGCAAGAAATGCTCGCGTACGATCTGCCGAAAAACTGTGGAGTGGTCAAATTCCGTTTCTGTACTCCATGTCTTCGCTGCGGCAGCATATTTGCCGAAGCGGTTACAGCTTCTCGAGCGGGATAACCTATCACGAATTGGCTGCCCAGCGAGGATTCGAACCCCGATAAGCAGATCCAGAGTCTGCTGTCCTACCATTAGACGACCGGGCAATTAACGGGCAATTGAACTGCCTTATTTTAGCAAAAAATCGGCCTCTGCGCCATTTTATTCACAGTTGCTAATAAATGGCCTTTCGAGTAAAATAGGGCATGAAATCGCAGGTTTTTACGCTTAAAAACGGCCTCAGATTGGTCACAGTAGACACCAAGGCATTTCCCACCCTTTCAGCTCTGCTCTTAGTCGGAGCAGGTTCACGCTACGAAAACAAAGTCAACAACGGCGTCGCCCACTTCTTTGAACACATGGCATTTAAAGGATCCAAAAAATATCCCGATTCCTTTGTGATAGCTTCGACCATAGAAGGTCTAGGCGGAGTTTTCAATGCTTTCACCTCGAAAGACCACACAGGATATTGGATAAAAGCTACTAACGAGCATTTTGTAACCCTAGTAGACGTGCTTTCAGATATGGTTTTGACCTCTTTCCTGCTTGAAGAGGAAATCAAAAGAGAAAAAGGAGTCATCGTCGAAGAATTAAATCTTTATGAAGACACCCCCTACAGAAAAGTAGGAGAATTGTTTGAGAACCTTCTTTATCCCGACAACCCTCTGGGATTTGATATCGGTGGAACAAAAAGCACGGTCAACAAGTTTACACGAGAAACTTTTGTCGATTACATGAATCAACTTTACCATCCTAAAAACGCAGTTATGGTCGTAGCCGGCAGCCTGAATGACGTAGATAAGTACAAAGACATAGTCGAGGAGAAATTCAGCAATTGGCAGGACGGCAAAAAAGCCGAATTTGATAGAGTAGAGGAAAAACAGGAGAAACCGCAGATTATTTTACGCCACAAAAAAACCGAACAATCGCATTTTGTTCTGGGTTTTCGTGCCTACCCATTCACCGATAAGAAAAGATATGAGCTTTTGCTTCTATCTGCGATTTTGGGCGGTGGGATGGCTTCCAGACTATTTATCGAAGTGAGAGAGAGAAGGGGATTATGCTATTACATTTCAACGCACAGGGAGCTTTATCAGGATGTGGGTAATTTCTATACCAGCGCCGGAATAACCAACGATGTTGACAAAGTCAAAGAAGCGATCGAGGTAACGCTCAAAGAGCACAAAAAAATAAGCCAGGGAGAGGTAAAACAAGAACAATTAAACATGGCAAAAGCACTGGTAAAGGGCAGACTATTGCTCTCCTTGGAAGATTCGTTTAACTTAGCCAATTTCTACGGTACGAGACTTCTCTTGGAGGAAGAAATATCTTCACCGCAACAAATAATCGCTGAAATTGAAAAAGTCAGATTGGAAGACATTATTTCTGTAGCTCAGGACATTTTTAAACCGGAAAAACTGAATCTTGCTCTAATCGGTCCTTACGAAAAGAAAGAAGACTTCGAGAGCGTACTGACAATATAAATTTCTCCAAAGGCTTCGAGAAGCTCCAATCAAGAATTTTGCGAGTTATAGGTCAAAGAGTGAAATCAAAATAGAATTTCTGAAAGAACTCGAGAATAGGTTTTCCAAAAAAAATCATTAAAGCAAATCCCAAAGCCAAAAACGGGCCAAAAGCTATAGAGTCTTTGAACTTTTTCCTCTTCAAAAAGATCAGAAAACCGCCAAAAATTGCGCCACTGACAAAAGCGAAATAAATCGCAAACAAGCCCGCGATTATCTGTAGAAAAAAACCGATTACAAAAGCCAATTTCACATCTCCAAACCCCATGCCTTTTCCTTTTGTGACAAGATAAAGTCCCAGTATCGGCAGCATTACGATGAGGCCGTCACGCAGACGAATTATAAAAGAAAATGGGGTAAAAAGGCCCGTTAAGTAAATTATTATTGTACTTAAAACAAGTACTATGATCTGTATTTGGTCTGGTATGATATGGTATTTCCAATCTGCAATGAAGATTACAAGAAGGCTTGAAATTATTCCCAAATAGACTATTTTAATAGCATAATCGCTGATCGGTAAATAAAGCCAGCTCAAGACAAACAGCAATCCAGTCAGAAACTCAACAAGAGGATATTGAATCGATAATTTTTTCCTGCAGTAACGGCATCTTCCTTTTAAAATAAGATAAGAAATGACCGGAATAAGATCTTTTGACTCGAGCTCTTTTTTGCAAAAATCGCATTGTGATCTGCCGAATATGCTTCTACCTTGAGGTAATCTGTCAATCAGAACGTTTAAGAAAGAACCAATCGCCAACCCTAAGATAAAGAGGAAGAACAATTCCATACTTGATTATATAAAACATATTGTATACTAACTTCATGGAACGTACGCTTGTCGTTTTAAAGCCTGATGCAGTTGTGCGTGGCTTGAGCGCAGAGATTCTGAGCAGATTTGAGCGCGCCGGTCTTAAAATCGTAGCTGCCAAAATGCTCAGCGTTGATAAACAACTAGCCGAAAAACTCTACCCTGCAGATCGATCAGAGCTTTGGGAGGGGATAGGTAATAAAACTCTTGAAAATTATAAAGAGATGCAGGCCGATCCCAAAAAACTTATGGGGACAGACGATCCAAAAGAGATTGGTAAATTGGTTCGTGTTTGGCTGCTGGATTATATTACCTCCGACCCGGTAATGGCAGTTGTTCTGGAAGGGCCACATGCGGTTGAATTGGTGCGTAAAATGGCCGGTCACACCCTGCCTTTGAAATCTGCTCCGGGCACTATCCGCGGAGATTTTTCTTTTGATTCATCCTATTTGGCAAACACGGGACAAAGAGCAATCAAAAACTTAGTCCATGCTTCAGGTAATCTCGAGGAAGCCGCATACGAAATCCCTCTTTGGTTTTCCAAGCAAGAGATTGTCTCTTACGAACGCACAGATGAAAAAGCAATGAAGTAAGCGTTCCTGGAGGGAATTGAACCCCCATCTTACCCTTAGGACGGGTTTGCTCTATCCGTTGAGCTACAGGAACTTTCAAGCTAATTATATCAATTATGCTAAACTTTAAGCATGCGAGAGTATACGAAAGTTCTGATTTTGCGGACAATCGGGAACTTTTTGGTTTTTTCCTCCCTTTTTCTTATTGCAAAAACTTTTTATCTGCCGGTTAGAGAAGAGATTCGTTACTTCGTTGATAGTTTGAATCATAAACAATATGTCGTCAGCGAAGATCTTCCTCAGAAAAAAGGAGCTTTGGCGGCTGCTTTTCAGGCCGGACAGATCCAAGTTCTAGTTCCTCAAGACTCTAACTTCGATATTATCATTCCCAAAGTCGGCGCAAATTCACGGATAATTCCAAATGTTGACGCCTCAAATGAGAATGAATATTTAGCAGCTCTTCGGACAGGAGTAGCTCACACACTAGGTACTGCATTTCCCGGCGAAAACGGCCATATTTTCCTGTTTGCGCACTCGACAGACTATTTCTGGAATGTAGGTACCTATAATGCAGTTTTCTACCTCCTTTACAAATTAGATAAGGGAGACGAGATAGATCTTTTTTACAAAGGTCAAAGATATGTTTACACTGTCATAGCTAAGCAGACTGTTGATCCCTCACAGGTGGAGTTTCTTACACGCAAGTCAAACAAGGAGTTTCTGACTTTACAGACCTGCTGGCCGCCCGGCACAACACTGCAACGTTTGCTTGTATTTGCCGCCCGCAAAGCCCAATAAGCTCCTATCTTATTCCCACCTGATACAGATCGGGAAGTTTGTTCAGTTGAGGATTGAGGTTGGCCAAAATGACTATTACTCCTCCCGAGTTTACAGAGAAAAAATTCTCTTCTATAGGCCCGGAATAGAGAGCCTGCCTGTTTTTACCATCGTAGTTGATTGCAGAAAGTTGTTTACCGTCTTTCAAGACAAAATGCTTGGAATCGGAGTACCATAGAACTTCGCCGGCTTTAAAATTTTTACCATCAATCAGAAAATTTTTATCCTCCTTTAAGTCGTAGACATAGGCTGAATTTTTCTTGATTGAGCGCTCTTCTTTAGTTTGATTTGAAGCGATAAGTGGAGGATCTATGACTAGTGGAATATTTTGATTTGAGGAAGCTTTGTAGAGGATTTTTGTCTGACTAGGAGAAAAAGAGATGATATCAAACGAATCCGAGGCAATCTTTTGAATTTCTTTAGGAAAGCTTTCCATAATTTTTATTGTTTCGCCTGTCTTTTCTTTTTCCCAAGCCTGAATAAGCGCTTTTTTAGAACTGGTTACATCAAAAAGCTCCTGATTTTCTGAATCGAGCGTAAAAAGATAGGAAAAAACAGTACCGTCTTCCAGATAGAAATCAAAAATGGCCTGCCTGAAATCAGCCGAGAAATAAATAGTTGTTTTACTTAAATCGACCCCGCCGGGGAGCTTTTTTTTGAGAATAATTGTCTTAAGCGGTGGGAAGAAAGAGAGCGGTCTGTTATTGGAGTCGAAAAGATAGACTCCATCTTTTTCTTCGGAATTATTGTCTGCGAAGAGGACTATCTTATCTGATTGATCGACCTGTACTGCTTTGACAATCCCGAGATTGGTAAGTGGTGTCAGAGAGGGGTTAGTGGGGAAAAGAGTAGGATCTACAGTTTCCACGAGCTCGCCCTTAAGAGAAATGTTAGTAGAGTAACTCGTATAGCCCTCTTTTTGAACCTCAACTTTATAATTACCAGGCGGAAGAGTCATGTTCAGATCGGTAACGCCTTTAAATTCGCCATTTAAGTAAACCTTTGCTGCTTTAGGTGAAGAGATTACGGCTAAAATTCCAGTCGGAGAGACAGATTTTTTTTCTAGATCTACCCTGTAGCCTCTTGCAAAACCTATTACTCCCACAATTAAAGCAATGAATAAAACTATAAAAAGAAATCTGACAAAAAACGATCTCAGGCTCATATATGCAATCGATTGATACAGTTATAATATATTTTGATATATTAGATAATTACTGATTTCCTGCGATTGATTTATATTATACAATATACCCATATGTTTTGGTCTAAGAAAGTCGGAATTGATTTGGGAACCGCTAACACTCTAGTCTACGTTGAAAAAGAGGGAATTGTCGTCAATGAACCTACGGTTGTTGCCTACTCGCTTGAAGACAAACGCATTCTAGCAGTTGGAGACGATGCCAAAGAGATGTTAGGCAGGACGCCAGGCTCAATTGTAGCTTCGCGCCCGATGAGAGGCGGAGTGATCGCCGACTACAGAACTACCTCCGCGATGATCACCTATTTCCTTAAAAAAGCCCTTAAGGGAAGGATTTTCTGGCCGGAAGTGATGATTTCCATACCCGGAGGCGCCTCTCAAGTTGAGAAGAGAGCCGTAGTATCTGCCTGTAAGCATGCCGGAGCCTCCAACGTCTATTTGATTGAAGAACCCTTGGCGGCGGCCATCGGTGCCAAGATACCCATCTCTCAACCTTCAGGTCACATGATTGTCAATTTAGGCGGAGGTACGGCCGAGATTGCAGTTATATCTTTGGGACAGCTCGTAGCTTATAAAACAGTACGAACTGCAGGAACTAAAATAGACGAAGCCATCATCAATCAGTTACGCAAAAAACACAATCTGATTATAGGAGAGAGGACAGCAGAGGAGATAAAAATGCGCATCGGGAACACCTTTATCGATGAAAAAGAAGATTATCAGGAAAAGACAATGGAGGTTAAAGGCCGCGATTTCCAAACTGGTTTACCAAAAATCTTGGAGCTGGGCGAAAGATCGATCAACGAAGGCATCCAGAAGCCCCTGAAGCAGATTTTAGAAGGGATTAAAGAAGTTTTAGGTCAGACACCTCCGGAGTTGGCTGCTGATATTGTCGACAAAGGAATTGTACTTTCCGGTGGAAGTTCTCTTTTAATCAACATTGATTCATTTATAACATATTATAGTGGGGTCCCTGCATTTGTAGTTGAGGAACCCTTGTTTTGTGTTATCCGCGGATTGGGTATGGCAATAGAGAATTTGGATAGGTTTAAGGAGGCAATACGATAGATCCTATAATATAAATAGACTAAGTAGATGAATTTTAAATTTTAAATGTAAAATCTAAAATTGAGTATATATAGCCTTTACTATAGAATTTTCCAATAATCAGTAGAAAAGCTAGTTTTAGAATATTATAAAAGCAAATTCGCAGTTCATAAAACTAGAACAAAAAGCAGTAAAATTTATGAATTGGTAAAATTGGAATAACTTATAATTTTTGACATAATCCTATGAAAAAAAAGTTGCTTAATCTAGAGCTGTTTCCAAGTGATAGAAAAATAGCCCTAGAGAAAATTAAAAAATACATAGAAGATCCAAAGGGTTTTTTTCACGTCGTTTCTATTAACCCGGAAATAGCGATCATCGCCAGGAAAAATTTACTTTTTAGAAAGGTTGTCAATATGGCCCAAATGCAGATTATAGATGGTTTTGGTACTCTGCTGGCAGGCCAAATACTCGGTTTTAGTTTGCCTTCAAGGTTGGCTGGGGTGGATCTTATGCAAGAGGTCATTAGACTGGCTGAAGGACGCTTGACAGTTATGCTAATCGGTGGAAAGGGTAATTTAGCAAAGACCCTAGCTGATTGCTATAATAGCCAGTACGCTGAGGGTAATTACGTAGGAATTGAGGGTATAAAAAATGTCGCTAGACCGACCAAAAAGGAGGAAGAGGCGATTTTCTCTATAGTGTCCGATAGGAAGCCCCGCATACTACTGGTGGCTTTTGGCTCCCCTTATCAGGAGCTTTGGCTATGGAAAAATAGGCATAAATTGACAGGAGTCGTCTGTATAGGAGTGGGAGGAGCCTTTGATTACCTTTCAGGCAGGATCAGACGAGCACCTAATTTTATGCGCAATTTAGGTTTAGAATGGCTTTATAGACTCATAAGACAGCCCTGGAGACTGCGTAGACAGTTTCGGCTCGTAGAGTTCGTCTATCTTGTATTGAAGCAACGTCTGACAGGAAGGTAATTTAGCGGTTTTATGGAACAAGAAGTACTAAAGACTATCAAATATTTTTCATTTTTTGAATATTCACCCCGGTTTGAGGAAATTCTTGCCTTCTTAAACCGGCAGACAACGCCAAATAATCTCCAAAAAGTCCTTAAAAGTCTAATCAGGCAGAATAGACTGTCAGAAAAAGATAATCAATATACTCTGGGGGAGTATAGTAAGCTGCTTTCACAGCAAAAAACCAAGGCTAAAATCTCCGATCTCAAAATCAAGAGACTGGCAACCTATCTCAGATTTTTAAAGCTGTTTCCCCAGGTGAGGCTGGTAGGTCTATCAGGTTCGGTTTCAATGTTAAACGCCAAGAAAGACGATGATATAGATCTGTTTGTCATAACGGGCAGAAATAGATTATGGACGGGTAGGCTAATCTGCCTTTTATTGGCAAGCCTGTTTGGGAGAAGAAAATTCAGGGACAGACATACGAGTGATAAAATCTGTTTGAATCTGTTTTTTGACGAGGGGCGGTTGCAAATAGATCCTAAAAAACGCTCATTTTACGTGGCTCATGAGGTTTTACAGATGAAGCCGTTGATAGATAGAGAAAATGTCTACGGGCGTTTTCTTGAGGCTAATAAATGGGTTTTTAAGCTCTTTCCAAATGCAACTAAACTAACTGTGACGGGTCCTGTCGGAGGTTTCCTCCCGCCAGTGCTCGGAAAATATCCCCTGCGCGCTGTCGGGTCCCTCCACCTCCGCCACCCGTCACCGGAATCCGCATTCTTCGAACATCTGCATAGCAAAAAATTGGTATATTCGCGCCAGCGCCGAAGCATCATCCTCAACTCGATTGAGGATCTGATTGAAAGTATCTTGAAGCGCGCACAGCTGCTCCTTATCAATCGTCACCGTACCACAGAGATGATCACGGATACTCAGCTCTGGTTCTTTCCCAACGATTTTGAGAAGAAAATAAATAGTTTTTTATCCTTATAGCATTCCCACTTGACTTTATTAGTTTATTTTTGTTATATCTATAATATTCATGTCCTCAGGCTTTAGAAAAAGTAGCGGAATCCGGAATATTTTAGTCGGGATTATAATCGGTATTCTTCTGGGAGTTCTATTTTTTCAATTCAAAAAACCCAGCACCGTTAAAAACAATGACGCAGTTATTGAAGAACAACATTCTCTCTGTGCAAACGAAAAACTCTACGACAATTTGGATGATGCACTTATAGAGATAAACAATGTCTGCAAGCTGGATTTGTCCTACAAACGCCTTAAGGAAGTCCCAAAAGATATCTTCACCCTATCTAACCTGACTGAGCTTCGCCTAGATGATAACCAACTAACAACCTTGCCGCCTGAAATTGGGAAATTGACAAAGCTGCGTGTTTTGACAGTCCGAAATAATAAGCTCACCGCTCTTCCGCCTGAAATTGGGAAATTGACAAAGCTGGAGATTCTATCTTTGCGCAATAACAAGCTTTCCTCTCTTCCGCCGGAGATAAAATACTTAAACTCTTTAAAAGCCCTAGGTTTGCGTGATAATCAACTAACAACCTTGCCGCCTGAAATTGGGAGTCTTAGCCAGCTAACTGATCTTTATGTAGGAAATAATAAATTAGCAAAGCTTCCACCGGAGCTTGGCCTATTAAAAAGCCTTGCAATCTTGAGCTCAGCAGATAATAAATTAACCATTCTCTTTCCTCAGATTGGAAATCTTCAAAACCTCATTATTCTCAATGTACGTAATAACCAGTTGACAACCTTGCCGCCTGAAATTGGGGAATTGACAAAGCTTAAAGATTTAAGCATCTCAGATAATCAAATTGCCCAACTGCCGTCGGAGCTAACAAATCTGAAAAACCTGATTAAGCTCTACATAAGACATAATCCAATACCTCAAGATCAATTAGCAACACTAAAACAATCTCTTCCCCTTTTATCTATCTCTACAGAAGAACTTGAATAAATTGTCTGGTATTTATATACTCTATTTAATTCATAATGGTAGACATAAATTCTCCTGTCTATAAAAAAGTTTTCTTTTTGGTTTTTATTATCTCTTTGGCAGTATTGACAGGTTTTTTGGCCTATTATTTTTATTCACAAAACGCACCTCAACCAAAACTTTCCACTCAAACATCCGCTCGTGAAACACACATCTCTGCACTACCAGACCAAACAACCAATAGTTCTCTTTCACAAGATGCTCAAACTCAAAAAGATCAACTCCAAAAGTATCTGACTGTCAAGGCTTCTCTTTTAGGAGTAAACGACAATATAAGCCTGTATTTTAGAGATTTTAATCAAAACTATATTGTTGAGATCGATCCAACACGCTCCTGGATCCCCGCAAGTACCATAAAGGCGTTTGTGGCACTGGAGGCTTTTCGACAAAGGCGCCTGAAATTAATTAATTTTGATCAAAAAATTATTATTAAAAAAGAGAATGTAGTATCTACCTTCACAGAAACCTATGATGCCCCAACTCTAATCGAGGGAGTCCGAATTACAATACGAGAATTATTAAATACGATGATTGAGCAAAGCGATAATACTGCATACAACACACTTCTTGATGTTTTGGATCGACGAAACATCAATGCCACACTAAGGCTTTATGAAATCACAGATACAGTGGTGGGTGAAAAACTTAATCTTGACGATGATCAGGCTCAGCTGGAACAGCAAGTACGCGGCAGACAGATCAACAAAACAACTGCACGGGATCTGGCTAAAATGTTTGAGCTTCTGTATGAAAAGAAGATTCCTGATGCTGATGAAATACTGGCGATATTTAAGAGACAAAAGCTAAATGAGATGATACCGGCGCTTCTTCCTACCAATGTTGTGGTTGCTCATAAAACAGGCGTCTGGTCTCCATATTATCATGATGGAGGTCTGGTCTATAAACCTTCAGAGCCATTTGTGCTCTCAATCTATACCAACTCAAACTCCTCAGATGTGGTCGCTCAGCTTGCGAAGATTGCCTATTTTAAAAATATAAGCAATCTCACAAGTTACCTTGAGAATATCCAGCCTTCTCAGCTCCCCTCCAATAAGCATCATATTCTTAAATTCTTAAGTCAAGAAAATCAACAAAGCAGGGTTCTGGGAATACATTTTAAGAAAAAATTTGTCACGCTTACAGCGGCTGATCTGGGAATTACCGTCGATGATCTCAGGATCGACAAAGAAGACGTAAAACATATAGATGGTGCCCGTATCATCCCTTCTAATATTTTCTATGGGTTTAAAAAACTGTGGGAGGCAATAGAGCTTTCCCAAGCAAGAACAAACAATCAGAAAGTAAACACTTACTTAAAGTTTGCCGCCAATAGAGTTGCTGAAATAAAAACGATTTTTAAAAACCAAGAACTGAAAGACCTTCCCTATCTTTTTGATGAGTTTAATAAGGATCTTAAATCTGCATATGACCTCATTAAGAGTACAGACGTACCAAACGTTGAGATTCTCTATGTTAAGCAACTTAATGATTTTCTGTTTGGCATATTAGCGGATAACTCTAAATATATCGGAGACAAGAAACAATCGCTTCTATTGGACCAACTTTATAACTTCTATCGGAGCAATAAAATAGAAATAGCCAATCTGGTTGAGAATACCGGCATTGAGAACCCATTCCAATATGAACCGGTTATCGGAACAATCGAGCAAAAAGATGGAAACGAGTACACGATCCTTTTAAAAAATGGATCCACTAAAAAAGTTCTGGCATTTGATAATACTTCTGTTAGAAACTTTCACCAAACCGCAATTGGAGACTCTCATCTTATTACGCTTGGGGCACGGGTTGCGATTGTGGGAGAATACGCCGATAGTAACGTGATTGTTCCCATTTTTATTTTACAGCATATTCCTGCTAATTTCCCTCAAGAGTTGCAGGGTATTGTTACTGAGATAAATCTGGATAAAAATAGCTTAAAACTTCAGGATGAGAAAGGGGAGATTCATTTTATATCAATAGCTGATAATACTCTTATAAAAGCTTCCGATACAGAGGTCAGTCTTGATGGAATAAAAACTGGGTCGCAGGTTGTTGTTTTTGGTGAAAATACAGATACGAATTCTCCTGCCAAAGCTATTACTATTATCATCGTCTCCAATGCCTCAGGTCTGAATGAGAAGATTAAGAAATTAAACTGAGGGATGAAAATTTTTCAACTCTAAATTTATCCCGACGATTTTGAGGCTAAAATCAGTGTACGTTGATCTCAGATTCGAGTTTAATTATGTGAAGTATCCAGAAGAAAACATTGATACAGGAGACGATAATAAAAGGCGCAGCTTTTGCCCAACCAAGGGTATAGCCAAAGGCAAACTCCAAAATGACTGAAAATACCAGCAGAGATTCAAACAATAATCCAATGAGTTTTTCAAAAGAAATCTTCAAGTCCTCTCTGAAAGTGATTGGCAAATCGTGTTTCCTCAGGCTCAAAACGAGTCCGGTCTTCTGGAGTTTTTTTATTTCTCCAGGTGAATAGGAGACCGGTTTATGTCCATTTTTAGTTATAAGAAGAGAGTATTCAGCATCAAGAATAGGGAAAGAAAACTGACCTTTTAGATCTGTCTGGACACGATTTACCACCTTAAGGCTGGCGGAATCTATTAATAAAACTTCTGCATTTTCAAGCGGAATTGTCTTTTCGCCAACGATCTTGCCGTTAAGCGTCTTTTTATCTTCAATTTTTGCTAGTTTGAAATGATGAGAGAAATAGGCGATAAGAGAGTGAAAAGGAATTTTGAGCCGCGTGCTGAATGCGAAATAAGTGATACAGACAAAAAATCCGATAGACACAAGTACTCCCAGCTCAAAAAATCTTGAAGAATAGGCTAGACCTCTAATATAGTCTTTAGTAAGAGAAACCCAATCTACGATTAGATTACCATAGTAGATCAGCCTACCACCGATGTTAAATGGCTTTTTTCCTAAATAGACTGTTGGATAATCTTCGCCCGGATTAGGACCTATGGAAAAGTCCACTGTTTTTCGTTCGTATCCGAGAGCTATAACGTCGGCTCGATATTTTCCCTGAGGAAGTAGAAAGTTAGCAGAACCCAGTAAATCGCTATACTCCGGATTTTTGATTGTAAAGAGATCTGAAGTAAGATGGTGATACTTTTTGTCGAGGAGGTTGTAGAATGAGAGAGAAATTTGGGCTTTTTCAATTGGCTTATTACTATTTTTCTCAAGAACGGTAAATTTATTGCTGACTTTAAGGTCGAAAAGTTTGTTTTCGGCAATGTTTCCGTTTGAATCACTAATCCGAGCAAAGGTTTCATAATAGCCAGGATTTTTAGGGGCGACTAGTAGAACAGAATAGTTGCCCGGGGATACTTCAATTGCTTCGTTTGAACCAGAATTCGCTTCAGTTGTCTGATTCTCGCGAATTCCCAGAGTTTGTTTGTTGCGGATAATGACGCGGATATCTTTAACAGCAGTAGATGTGTCTTCTAATTTGAATTTGAAGCTATAAGTGGACTCATTTGGCACAACGGCAACTTTTTTTTTCTCCTGCTGGGAATTTAATACAATCACATTCGAGCTTATGACAACTACCGAATCACTATTCACAGTCGGCACGGATGATTTGCGCCCGGTTTTAAAAGTGAAAAGGTCCGAAGCGATGGTTGATCCCTTTTCGTCGGCAGCCGTAATTCTAAAATAGTAGTTCTTATTCGCATCAAGCTCCCTCAGATTCAGCAGATGATCGGTTGATATAGACAGCTCTTTGACAGTTTGAGTTAAGCCACTAGACGAGTCTCCATACCGCAAGGTAAGAGTTGTTTTTTTTGACGTTCCGACAAAAATGATCACACTATTTGAAGAGATTGTACGTATCTCAACGTCTGTGATTTGGAGAAGCGATGGAGAAGGAGTTGGCGTTGGAGTCGAGGTCGGACCTGGTTCTGGTGTTGCTGTTGGTCCGGGTGTTGGAGTCGAGGTCGGACTTACAGCTGAAGAGACGTATTTATAACCTCTCGTGACTGTGCTATCAACGGTTTGAGTTCCCGGTCCAAGTACTCGACCCTTGACTGAAAAATTGACTTGGCTCGAGCCGGTATAAGAACTGTTTGTTTTCAGTTTAAAACTTACTGTTTGGTCGGTAGTATTTGCCGGAAAGTTCGAGATCGTCCATGAAATTTTTTTGTTGACCGTATCAACTACTGCGGGTGTTGAGTTGTACCCGTTTGATGAGCTTCCTACGACATAGTCTAAGAGATCGACTGTCGCCGTTGAGGATCCCTCGACTGTCCCAAGGGTCCATTCAGCCTGAACAGTAATCTCACCTACAGAGTAAGAGAGGAAACTTCCGTACTTCACCTGATATGTGATCTCGGTGTTTTGCGCAAATGGAGAACCTGTAGTGGAGCAAGAGAGAGTCGCCTGAAAGTCGGTAGGTTGCGCAGGAACTGTCGCAGTTACGGAGAGGTTGTTGGTTGTCTGTGCGCGAGTAGAAGAGAAAAAGAATAGATTAACCAAGAGAAAGCTAGTTAGGATAGAGTAGACGATAAATTTTCTTCGAAACATCTACTTTCATAATAGCAAAAAAATTAATATCTCCGCGTATCAAGGTTTAACAGTGACCATCAAAGTGGCTTCGGAGTTTAGTTTGTTGACGATTTTGAAGGTGCCGGCTTTGGGTAAAACAACATCCAATCTTTCCGAAAACCCGAATCCCCTGGTGGTCTTTAAAAGAGTGTTGTCCGAATCAAGCCACATCAGTTCGTTCTTATCCCGATTGGTGATAGCGACATGGTTGCCGGTTTTTGACACGATATTATTGGGTTTAAATTTACCATCTTGATAATCGACATAGGCGGTTGAAAAGGAGAATTCAGGCGTAGGTAATGCTTTTTCCTGTTGTGGCAAACCGACTGCTTTTCTGCCCAAAAGATTGATTTGAGTAGGTAAAAGATCGGGAAAAAAATATGCGTGAATAAAAAAACCTGCTAAAAATATTAAGACAAAAAAAAGAATATTTTTCTTCATCAAGTTAGCCCTTAAACAATACTTTGAAAGCTTTACCGAGACGTTTGCGAAGAGCAAAAATCAGGAAGAGTATAATCAGAGCTATCGCGATAATCCTGACAGGAAGTACAAAAAAATTCGCATTGGCTACTATCACTTCATTTTTATCTCCATAATAAACGATTGCAGTAGCAGTGTAAGGCCCAAGGAGAAATCGTTTATCAAGAGTTGCTTTTATAATCCGATCCGAGCCGGGAAAGATATTTGTCGGCTTGATGACAACATCCTTAACTTTTTTGTTAAAAGCGTTAGAGATATTGATCAGGCCGGAAGTTTTGACATGAACATTACCCGAGTTTCTGAATTTCAAGGAAAAATCAATTGGCCCAAATTCAGAGAAGCGAGGTGCAGCAAATTCACTTAAAGAAAGACTTTCGTTTACAGGACCGGAGATTCTGACCAAAAACAGAGAACCTATTTCTTGGGCAACCTTGGCGGCCGTTTGACCGGTTGGTGTAGTAGGCTGGATGGAAAAGACAAAAGAACCATAGCGCCCGCCAGCAGCGTTTTTCGGAACACTTATCGTGGCTTTAACTTCTCGAGATTCACCAGGATTTAGAGTGAAGCTACTAGGCGAAACGCTCGTCCAGCCGGTCAGTGAATAAGAACTTTTTTCAACCAGTGCGACTTGACCCTCTTCTCCGGAGGCGGTAAAATCTTCAACTCGCGCCTTGATTGGCAGTGTTTCTTTACTGCGATTCCTCAAAACGGCTTTGACTGTGATAGTAGTTCCCGGATCAGCCTGAATTTCTTGTGAGGGAGGGGAAACTTCCAATGTCTGGGAAGTCAATAAGTCCTGTGCTGCCCCGGAGTAAATAAAAACCAATCCTGCAATAAGTACTAAGACTGGAAAAAAAAAGAACCGGCTGACTTTTTTTGCTTTTGAGTTTGTTGTTTCACGTTTCACATTACGTTTCAAGTTTTTAATAGGTTGGAGTAGCGACTAAAATAACTGTTCCTGTATATGATCCGGCCGGTTGTATCGCATTTGCCTGCGCTTGCCATCCTATACGTTTTGTCTGTGCTGAAACTCCTGTAGAGTTTGAGACGATTGCGCGAGCAGTGGTGTCTGATCCTGCCCATTTGTTTGTTTGGAAGGCGCTATAGGTTGTATCCTCTGTGGTGTAGCCGAAGAAACCAGTATTTGTGTTGGCTACGGTGCCCGCCGGTGCCGACCAGGTCGTTGGAGTAGCGTATGTGCCGGAAAAAGCACTAATAGAATTGCCACCTGATGTAAGAGGCGGTGTGGCTGTTGCCTTCACTGTGACCTGGTATCCACTTCCGGCATTCGTAGTGACAGTCACATCATGAGCGCCGATATTTGCCGTTCCCACCGCAAGCGTACCAAATGGAATCGTGGCTGCGGCGGTCGTAATGTTCGTCGTTGCACCGTTGACAGTTCCCCCTGAGGCAACACTAGCAATGGTGAACGTAAAATTTTCAAGCACTGTTGCGGTTACTGCGATCGAAGTTGTAGTTAAGGTCGCAAACGCAGTATCTCCCTCGTCAATGGTTGTAGTTCCTGTGTCGGAGTAGGTTATAATGCGTGCAAAGAACGAGGTGTTTGTAGTGCTGGGATTGGTTATCGTATTTAAGCTATAGGTAACTGCTTGAGTAGATTGGGATGCGGGAGTGGTGATTACGCTTCGAAACTGGTTGGCTGCTGGAGAGCTGTCTGTACGTCCTGTTCCGGCAATATTATCCGAACCTCTGACTCCAGATGTCGCGCTAAATCCGGTTGGCGCAGTACAGGTGTCTGCAAATAAACCGGCCTGTGTACAGAATTTAAAATCAATCTGTTTGATAGAAGTTGTAGCTGATGTCGTAAAGGCAAAGTCATAGGTGGCAGTAACTCCGGCACGGGAATCAGAAATAGTTACCTTACGCGGGGAAAACGTTCCAGCTCGTACTTTAGGAATGAAAAATTGGAAAAGCGGCGTTAAAAAAACAAGAAAAGCGATCAATACAAAAACAAGAGCTTTCTTACTTAAAAATTTTCTCACGGTTAAACCATTTTCATATTTTTTTCCCATATTGTCAAGCAGAAAAGAGAGTCTTGACGAATTGTCTCAAATTCTTGCGTTTTCTGCCTAAAAATACAATCAAAATGAGCAAAACTACTAAAATGCTGCCGGTGCCGAAAGGAAAGCCTATAAAATAAGCTGTTCTTTTAATCTGATGGCCATTGCCTGTAGATACAGCAAGCGTAGCAGTATATAGACCATGCCAGTAATCGGACAATTCCAGTTGTTTTTTCCACGTTCGTAATTTTCCGGGTAAGACAATTTTCTCCTCGATCTCGAACTTCTTTTCTGCTCCGAACAACGGTTTGATAGTGACAAATGGTTTGGCAGAAAAATGATAGAGGGAAAGATTTTTTACGCGAAAGGTAACGTCAAGTGGGTTCTTTTTATAAATAAATTTTTCAAACGAGAAGTCAGTGATTTCAGCTTGATGGGACAGTCCGGGGACACCAATATTTGCCAGAAGTAAAACAGCGATTTTGGCCTGAACAGAAGGGGTCTGTCTTGCTTCTTGGAAAGGAAGAACCGGTTCCAGAAAAAAAGTAGCATAATAACCGCCGATCGGGACTGTCTTGGGAATGCTGACCGATAGATGGATTATTTTTTCCTCGCCTGCAGGAATGATCATATCTTTAGGATCATAGGTAATCCAGGAGAGAAGGGGTGAAGTTTCTATTTTTCCACCCGCATCTTCGTCGCTTGGTTCGAAATTATCAAGAGCTGCTCTTAGCGGAAGGGGAGAGTTCAAGAGATTGCCGACTTTTATATCATATTGATAGGTTTTACCGGGAGAGAGAATTATATTGAGAATTACCGGGGAAACGCGGATGAAGGGCTTGATAGTAGATTTTTCAGCAGCAAAAGTTGCTTTCGGATTAAAAAGAATAAACAATATTCCCGCTAATATTGCTATCCGTGTCATATTCTCGAATATCATAATCAATAGGTCGGGACGACAACGTATAACACTGTTGTGGTATAACTGCCTGGTTTAGTGGTAACCGAGTCGGCTGTAACTCTGTAGGAGATATTAAAGACTTCGCTGCTGACAGGAGTCAATATCACCGCAGTATGGTCTGCAACCGGATCGCCCGGTGAAGACGTCCCAAAACCGGCATATTTCGGGCCGCCATTGGTGAAGCGGTCTACAGTTCCTCCGGAAAGACTACTGTCGTCCGTAGTATAGCCAAATCCGATTCCGCTCCAAGTGGTTGGCGCAGAGTTTGGACTGGTGTAATTGGCTATTGTGTTTGATCCCGAAGTCAAAGCCGCAGTGTCACGTCCATAGATAATATAGCCATTGTAGGCGTTTGTAGAGGTAGTGAGAACTGTTGTTTTGGTCGAATCAGTATAACTGTTGCTCGGGCCAAGATTGGTGAAGGTGACTGCGGCCGAGTCTATGCCAAAAGTCAGAGACGGCACCGATGTTGCGACGCTGGCAACGGCACTGAAGGGACTTTCTGTAAAATTACCCTGTCGCGCCTTCACTTTCAACTTATAAGTTGTGTTTTCCGACAATCCCGTAACATATGCACCGCTTGCGCCACCCCATGTGGTATAAGTCTGCCAGACTTGGCTTGATCCAACAGTATTATCTGCTTGAACATATGATGTGGTGACAAAGTTATCTTTGCTGATTGCCAGCAGAAACTGGGCGTCTGTTGGATTCCCTCCATCGTCGATTACATACTTCAGACGGTCATAGTTGGTTCCCGGATTGGTGAAGGTGGGAACTGCCGGAGTATTGGCCTGCAGAGTAAAAGTGAGTCCATTATTAGTGGTATAGGAAGTAGAATCCAATTTATCTGCGTCTATCTCGCCTCCGATTCCAAAAAGAGTATAGTTGGTTGAGTTGGTTCCTTCGGTCCCTCCTGATCCGAATCCGAATTCTTTGAGTTCGTATGTAGTACTTTGTGGTCCCGCAAACACTTTGAAACAGGTAAAAAGAAACAGGAAAAAAGTGGCGAGAAAAAACGGAATCTTCCTCATCATACTTTAGTGTAATACGTGGATCTTCCTTTGCCAACCGGAAAAAGCAAACCTAGAGAAGTAAGTTTTGCCAAATCGCGAGCGGCCGTAATCGGGGATACTTTGAAGTTTTTTTGGACAGCTTTGTTGCTGATTTTGGATCCCGGCTTGTCAAGATAGCCCAAAATCTGCTTTTGTCTCTCATTTAACTCAAGTTCGGCCCGCAGAGTTTCGTTAATTGAAAATTCTCCGGAGTTGATCTGCCTCATCAGCCTATTGGCTTGAAACTCTGCCGCTTCAACGACAAATTCCAGCCAAGGAGTAATGTTGTTATCGCGCAGACTTTGGTTAATTAGCTTGTGATAACGATCCCTGTGTTCATAGAAATATTCTTCAATTACCAGTAAACGTCTGAAATCATAACCATACTTATAGAGAAAGAGTAAAGATGTCAGAAGAGCCATCTGAGAACTTTCCTCGCCGAAAAAACCTTCGGTTTGAATCAGAATCTGCGCCAGTGCCGCCTGGACAAGTGAGTGGTCGGGACTGGCCTGAATATAACGGAGACTGTTCTGGAGATCCGCATTTCCAAGTTTCAACTTCTCTCCGGTCAAAATTCCATAGAGATCAACCAGCGTTCGTTCATTAACAGTTCTTGCTGCGACAAGCCATTCTTGTGTTATATAATCGAGCGCTTTTTTAAAACCTACGACTGATTTCTGCATACTCGTTAGCTTAGTTTTACCGAGTGGAGAAAGAAGTTCTCCAATCTCTTCCTTTTCTATTTTTGACCCAGAAAGGTTAAAAACAAAGAAGATATGATTGACGATTGCGTTCCATCGGAAAACAAGTTCAGTTCTCGGGGATAAGGGCATCAAAAGAAGATTTCTGTTGACAGTGTCAATTTTATTCAATTCTTCAAGTAAATACTGTGATTTTGTGTAGGAAAAGGTTCTCATAAGTACGAATATAATCGTATCATAATCGTATCTGTTTGTCAAGAGGATATGAAAAGTGAAGCTAAATCTAATATCCTACCTATATGATGTGATTAAGATATGATTAAGTCAGGCACCATTTACCTCTTGACAAGCTTCAAATATGTATATTAAGATGAGGTATGATTATGAAGGGAGCGCAAGTCCTTTTGTGAAGCCCCAAGAAGTTTTGATCAGACGCTTCTTGAGCCTGTTCCTACTGTTGGTGGGCTTCCTTTTTTTTGTTTCTGTTTTTCAGCCTGTAAGAGCTGCTGCCGGAATCTACAGAACCATTAATTTCCAGGGAAAGATTGTCAATAAAACTGGCGGAACAAATATCACCGACGGGAACTATAGTTTCACTTTCAAGTTTTTTGACGCTGCGTCTGCAGGAACGCAACTGCCCTCTGGAGCGGCCTGGACAGAAAACCAAACACTCACTGTCACGAATGGAATATTCAGAGCGACCCTTGGTTCAGTAACCTCAATTCCAACAGCCCTGGATTTTAACAGCGACAGCTTGTATTTGGACATCACTTTTAACTCTGAGACTTTTTCAACCAGAGTGCGTATGTCGGCTGTCCCCTATGCTTTTAACGCTGAAAAAGTCTCCGGTCTAACCGTTACAAACACCACGGGAACCTTAACAATTCCCAATACAAAAACAATCTCTTTTGCAGACGCCTTTACCACTAGTGGAGCTTTTGCAACGACTCTTACTAGCACTGCAACAACAAACGTTACGCTTCCAACGACAGGAACGTTGTTGACCAATACAGCCTCTGCCAATCAAACATTAACCTCAACTCAAACAACGGGAACTGTTCTTGGTCTTACCGATTCAACTGCCCTATCAGCTGCAATTAAAGGAGCTGTTATTACTCTGTCTGGAACGGGAGCATTTGATCAGACAGGACTGGAGTTTAATCTTTCCGGTGCATCAGGTACAAATCTAAACGATATTGTCGGTAGTGGAAGTACGTGGAAGGTCTCAAAGGCGGGAGTTTTGACAGTCGCCTCCTGTACTGGCTGTGGCGGCGGAGGAGCCACATTGCAGACCGCCTACAATACTGGAAACACCATTACGACAACCTCGGCAAGCGACATTGCTTTTGTTTTGGCAGCAGGTCTTGGTACTTCTACGAAGTTTTCCTTAACCAATAATCACGTTTCAAACGTCACTGATTTCTATCTGAATAACGCCAATGCCTCAGGAACAAATACAAATGGAATTTTGCTTGAACAAACGGGAGCGGGAACTCTTACAAACGGAATAAATATCACTCAGACATCAGGTACACTTTCAAATGGAATCTCCTTCAATGGTACGATCGGAGCAGATATTACGACTAATGCGGCTGCGAACAGAGCTCTAACTCTTACTCCCGGAGGAACAGGAAACATAAAGCTTACCTCAACGGCAAACTCTACCGGCTCAAATGCCGCAGTTTCTGTCACTGCGAATACTGCTTCGAGCGGAACCGGTCTTGATCTCTCTGCGACAGGTATAACTTCTGGTACTGCTTTTAATATCACAGATGGAAATCCAAAAGTAAACGCCAACGGAGGTACTTTGACCTCCGGAAAAATAATCAATGCCTCTTCAGCAAACCATACCTATATGACTTTGGATAATAAAGATCTGACGATAGGTGGTCATAAAAACCAGACAACTATCTCAAACGTCAACGATGTTTTCGTCTATGATACAACCAGAGATACAGATGGCGGTAGATGGACATCGGATGAAAGAGCTCAGAGCTCCTCATGGTATAACGAGACAAGAACAGCTGTAGACGCTTGTACTATTGGAACAAATACTCGATGCGGAACTCAAGGTTTTCCCAAAAAATCCATCTTAGTGGTTTCATCCTCTGGAAGCACTAAGAATCTGCTGATTTTTGATGCAAAAGATAATTCTCTTTGGATGGAATTTGATCAGAGTGGTGCTCAAGTCGCATTGGGATCAGGCTCCACAACCAACAATACTCCATCATCGGTTTTCGCTTTGAATGGGAATGTCTATGTTGGTACAAACGGGACTTCTCCAAGCGGAATGTATGAGATCAACTTTAAAACCGAAGTTACCACCCGATACGATAACACTGATGGACGAAATTATGCTGCGACAATCAGCGCCAGAAATACGGCTCAAACAACAGCTTATAACAGTCAGTCCAGAACAGCCCTAGCCTTAATTAGCGCTACGGTCAATGACGTTTATGCTCAACCAATCAATGGTAAAACTTTCGTAGCTGCTGCCACCGGAGGTGGAACCAACGGAGGCATCTCATTGGTCAATGAGACTTCACAATCAGTAGCCAACTTAGGTCCGGCCTCTGAAGCTTATCAAGCTGTATGGTATAGCGCCGATGACAACGTTTACGCTTTAAGTTCAACCAGTAAAGAGCTTGATGTCTGGTATTCTGGATCGTCTAAATCCGGAAATACTGTTGCCAAGTCGACTTTTTATGATGAAACAACAAAACCAGCCCTTTGGACCGTCGCCCCGACTGTTAATTCAAGTGCTCCGGATGCCCTGTTTGTGACTAATGGAACATCAGACGTTGATGGACAATCCAATACGATCTTTGTTGGTTTTAACGAAGCTTTGGCGGTCATCCAGGAAAAAGTCGGTGATGAGACAGCCGCTTCAGTCAAATACTACACTTCAAACAATATTTCTGAGCAGATGATCGGTGACATCAGAGGTATGTGGTCATTGGATAACGCGGGTTCGTTGTCATTGAGCGATGCTTCTGTCAAAGCGGAAACTCTAACTAATAATGCTGTCGCTACTGCTGCCACAGGTGTTAGAGGGAAAGGTGTTTCTTTGAATGGTACATCCCAATTCCTTTCAAAGGCAGACGATGTCAACCTCTCAATTACAGGAAGTGTTTCATATGGGGCTTGGTTCAAAACTACGAGCGCTACCACAAACCAGTTTATTATTAGTAAAAATGGCTCTTATACCATGGAAGTTACCGCTGGTAGTAAAGTCCAGGGAATAATCACCGGAGGCACCACTGGTACCAAGCCATCCCTCACATCGATAGATACCAACTGGCATTACGGAGTTGTAGTTTATAATGCCAGTGCTCAGACTCTCGATATCTATGTCGATGGAGTCTTGTCAAATGGAACGCTCACCGGTACTGTTCCCGCATCTATCACCGATTCGGCTAATGCTTTTAACGTCGGTGCCAACAATGGAGCGACCTTTTTCGGAGGTACGATTGATGAGCCGTTTGTCACTGCTCAAGTGCTGAACGCTTCAGAAATTCAACACATGTATCAGATAGGTTATAGAGCCCTTTCCAGTACAAACAATGGTAGTGGTACATTTCACTCTTCCCAAGCTATAAGGGGAGTTACCGTCACTGCCGACAGCTCTCAAAAATTCAACGGCGCATCATCGGTGGTTAAAGCGGTTAGGGCCTTGATGGATAACGGTCAGATTTATGTTGGAACAGGTGGAGGAGTATCAGTCATTGGCATGGATACAGATACTTTAAGCGATCTTTATTCAACTTCTATTACTACGAAAGACGATGTTAACACAAACTATGACGCCACTAACGGGAACGCTGTCAATGCTTTGGCTATTTCTAAAGGTTATGGCACTGGAGCGCTTTTGGCAATTGGTTTCAACAATGCAGGTTCAGGCGGACTTTGGGCAGAGTCAAACGACACTCTCTTGAAGGATTTTCTAGCCTCATCCTACGATCCGTTTGGCCCGTCTCTTGACCAAACCAACTTAAGTGTCGACAGGGTTTTTAGAGTTACCAATCAGCTGGGGACCAGACTTGATGATCTGGCTATTGCCGGAAATACTCAACCCTTGATTACCGATATATTCAGGGTTGACAACAACGGAGCGGCAATCTCTATCCCAACAGAGAGTTTATATACATCCGCTGCCACAACCACTATCAAAGGATTGGCCTATTCAACTCTGAATAACATTACTCAAAATACGGGAGCGGGAACGATCGATTTTCGTGCGGAAGATATAACTATGCCGACAATTACTGCGACAACCGGAACAATCACTGCAGATGGATTGAGAATAACGATTCCGGCATCTGCCGCTATTACAACAGGTGGCACGATGAATGGTATTAATATTGTTGCCCCAACGACTTCTGGACCTGCGGCCGGTACTTTGGCAGGGTTGAATATTGCTAATTTGACATCTGCTGGAGCAGGTACGGAAAACGCTATTCAGATCGGATCTGGTTGGGATAATGCTATTCAGTTCACGGGAAGCGCGGGAACAGCAAATATTACATCGACTAATACCACTTCTGCTGCCTCAAACGCGATTTCTATTCAATCGGGAACGACTACTACATCTGGAAATTCGGGTGCTTTGACTCTTCAATCTGGTAATGCCGCCACAACAGCAGGGAATATTACTATTGATGTTGGTACTTCTGGATCAGGGACGCCAACAATTAATATCGGAAATAGTACAAACACCCCTGCAAAAACTATTACCATCGGGGGTTCAAGTCAGACAGGGGCCATTGCTATCGGAACTTCAACCGGTGTCCAGACTCTTACTTTTGGAACTGGTGGAACCGGAGCAAAAACCATTACTATTGGCGATGGTGCATCAACAGGTGCCACTGCTATAGAATCAGGAACGGGAGCTCTGAATATAGGTGTTTCTAACGCAGCTAGAACTATTACAATTGGTACTAATACAGCTGGTACAGCTCAGACTGTCAATATTAATAATGTCGCCACTGCAGGCATTATCAATATGGGTGCTGCGATGACAGGAGGTTCGATTGTAATTGGAGGAACAGGTGCTCAGACAGGAGCACTTACTTTTGGGTCGAGCACTGGTACCAATACCGTCAACATCGGTACTGGCACGGGAGCAACAACCGTTGCCATTGCAACCGGCGTCACCAATGCTAAAACAGTAAACATCGGTACTGGTGCAGCAATGGCCAACACTATCGCGATTGGCGGTACAGGTGCAAACATTATCACTATTGGCAATACCCAGACTGCAGGATCACTTAGTCTTGCTGGTGCTGCAGCCACTTCTACTACATTTACTATTGGAGGCACCGGGGCAAGCACAGGTACAATTACTATTGGTCAATCTACTGGATCGCAGACCATTAACATGCTTAATACCGTAACTGCGGCGGGTGCTACTAAAACGATTAATATCGGCAATGGTCAAAACGCCTCAACCGGTATTACGGCAATCAACATTGGTCTTAACAACACCAGCACTGGCGTAAACACGGTTACGATTAAAGCTGGAGGAAGTGGTGCTTCCAGAGGGCCAGATATGACCTTGGGTCCAGGTACCACCGCCGCCGGAATCTGCTCAAGTTTGGCTACAGGTGCAGCACCCGTTGCTGGCACGGCAGTTGCGATAAACGACTGCGCCAGTAACCCGATTGCTGATTATGCTGAAATGTATCCGGTTGCCGGCGATGTTGCTTACGGTGATGTCGTAGCTGTTGGGAGTAGAGTCGTGAACGCCTACGACGTCAGTCCGGATGACACAAATAATTGGTCGAAGATTCTGGGGCAAATGACCCAATTAGTAAAAACAGATCACGCCTATCAAGGTAATGTGATCGGAGTTGTCTCCAAGAATAAAAGTGATTTCAGCTCCACAGGTTACAACATTAAGAATGAGGATAACCCCATGCCAGTTGCCTTGAATGGCCGTATTCTTGTCAAAATTGCCGCAGATTCCGATCCAATCCAGCCCGGAGATTTCCTGACAACTTCCAACACTTCGGGTCGGGCTATGAAAGCAACAAGCGCCGGGGAAGTTATTGGTAAAGCCCTAGACAGTTGGAACAGTCAATCTGGTAAGGACCAGATAATGATCTTTGTAGAGCAAGGTTACTACAATGGTTTGTCCAATACAGCACTCAGCGGCTTAAGTGGTAACAATACCCAGCTGGCTCAGTTTATTAATCCAGCTGGCTCTCACTTTAGTCAGGACGCCAATAATAATATAGAAGGTTTGCCTTCTCCTTCACCATCAGCAGGAGGACTGGACTTGAGCAATGGTGTATTTGCCAACCTTATAACTCAAGGCGGATTGATTGTCGAGAAGGACGCTACTTTCAAGGGAGAGACTATCTTTGAAAAGCTCGTCACATTGCTCGCCAACGTGATCTTCAGAGGACAGGTATCATTTGAAAAAGTTCCAACCTTCAACAAAGACACAGCCGGATTTGCCCTAATAAGAAGGGGAGAGAGATATGTCAACGTTTCGTTTGGAGAAGAGTACTTATCCGATCCGATTGTAAATGCGACACCGGATGTGCCAAAGCTTAATCAGGATAAATTCCAGGAAAAAATAATAAACGGCGACTGTGCTTTGCCAATTACCGTTGAGCAATGTGAGCAAAAGTTGACTACCAATTTCTTTGCAGATAATCTGCACTACCTGATAGCCCAGCGTTCGACAAAAGGATTTATAATCTTGCTCGATAAACCGGCAGTTGATGATATCAGCTTCTCGTGGATTGCTCTTTCGGCCAAGGACGCAAAAACATCAACAAGGGATGTAAATGCAGAAGAACAGAACTGGCTGACTCCTGTGATTTCGCCGACTCAGCCTGTAATTTCTCCAACAGTTACGCCGACTCCAACGATTGAACCGTCAATAACCATCCCTCCGCCGACTCCGACACCAACTCCGTAAACAGAATCAGAAAGCTTGACAAAGCAGGATAAATTCCATTATGATGAAGTATCAAATGAAAGTGAACCCGCCTGTAAAAAATAAGATGGTGATGTACGGGATTGTCTTGGGTTTGGTTGTCGCAGCTGCTGTTCCGAGCTATTATTTTTATTCTCAATATCAAAAAACAAAACAACTTTTACAAAATCCTTCGGCTGCAGCCCAGGAAGATCTGCAAAGCACTGTTAATAAGGTAGGAATCTTGATGGACTTGCCAAAAAATGAAGTTCCGACATTTGCAGTAGTTTCTGACGTTAAGAAATTAAAAGGACAGACATTTTTTGCGCACGCAGAAAACGGAGACAAGGTTCTTATCTACACAAAAAGTCAAAAGGCGATCCTGTACCGTCCTTCTATAAACAAGATTATAGATGTGGCTCCGGTCAGTCTCGGTCAAACTCAAAATCAAACTCAAGGTGCAGCTAAAACCCTTTCGCCAAGCCCTAAAAACCTAGCTCTTACGATTTACAATGGCAGCAATAGTGCCGGTCTAGCGGCAACAACTCAGCAGAAGATAGAGGATAAATTTTCGCAAGTTAAAGTCACCGGCACGGGCAATGCAAAAGGAGAATATTCTAAAACGTTTGTTTACGATCTGACAGGTAAAAATAAAGATATTGCAAGCCAAATTGCACAATTCTTATCCGGCGAAGTATCTTCAAATCTACCTTCTAGCGAGGTAAAACCCTCCACCGATCTTCTCGTGATCGTAGTGAAGTAATATTACTGCGGAGAGGGTGGGATTCGAACCCACGCGAGTCTTTCGACTCAAAGGTTTAGCAAACCTTCGCTTTGGACCACTCAGCCACCTCTCCTGGTGCCAGAGGGGAGAGTTGAACTCCCACGCCCTTGCGGGCACACGATTCTGAATCGTGCTTGTCTGCCAATTCCAACACTCTGGCGAGTGTTTTATAATTATACCGCAAGTTAGTTTTTTTTGGGAGTTGGGGAGGGAGTTATCGCTATAGCATTCTCGATGATTTTGTGGACATTGCTCCAGTTATCGATGCCTTCTTTGGGAATAAGCACAAATTGGCCATTATCGGAGAGACTGTTATCCAAGTAATCACGATCAGAGAGAACTATATGATTAATTTCATATTTACCAGCATCTGTTACTTCCGTAGCAAATCTTTTGGTCAGATCAAAAGGGATGTCGGTTTTGACATGGACTTTAAGTTCATCCAGTAAAGGAATGATTTCGGTAACAAAACCAAGGCTCAAAACCCTTTCTTTGATTGCGTCGAGGAAAAGTTGCTGTCTTCTTGCCCGGGCGAAGTCTCCGCCATCCTGTGGGGAGTGCCTGGAGCGAACAAATTTGAGCGCAGTAGTGCCATCCATATGCTGTAAACCCGCGCCAAAATGCAGATCTTCATAACGACAAGGAAATGCAAGTCTGGGGCTCTGTGTCGCTATTTTTTCCAGTTCCGGTAGATCGGATTCCTGCTTACCGCAGAGGTCTTTTTCATGGCCTTCCAGCGGGTATTCAGGATCATCGAAGGCATTTTGCACCTTGACATTGACTCCGCCTAGAATATCAACCATCTTGGTAAATCCCGCGAAGTCTACAGAGATATAGTTATCGATAGTGAGGCCGGTAATCTGCTTGATTCCCTCAAAAAGTACATTCGGAGATTGTTTTATATCGGGAGACTCTTTGGGAAAAAGATAAATCTCATATAGAGTATTAACTTTAGCATGGAGATCGTTCCCTGATTTGGTGGGAAGTTTAAGCCAGATGTCGCGGGGTATTGATATCTGAACAATTTTATTATTCTTAATATCCAGATGAACAACCATGACGGTATCGGTAAGATATGGGCCGTCATGGCCTTCCCCTCCATAGCCTAGAAAAAGCAGGTTGTAGATGGTTTTTTCTGGCTGAACGTGTCCGTCATTTTGTTTAGGAATATAAATAACCTTATAAAACTGATTGATTTTTATTAAAAAAAATAAAAATCCCGCAAAAAAGATGCCTAAAATTACCAAAAAAACCTTTCTCATGGATTTGATAGTATATCAAAATTCCTTAGATTGTATGTATAGTTGACAAAGATAAAATAGTATTGTTATATTGATTATTGAGAGA
>Ga0209515_10002019_pt1 | contig 32173 bp, 24 predicted proteins | sample Subgroupgradi54m_FD_187454 | JGI IMG/M metagenome (GOLD analysis project Ga0209515, IMG submission 187454) | Subsurface groundwater microbial communities from S. Glens Falls, New York, USA - GMW60B uncontaminated upgradient, 5.4 m (SPAdes)... ... | reverse complement strand
CGCCGCGGGGCGCTCTTCCAGCGCCAGGCCCAGGCCGCCCGTCCACGGTCGGTCGTCCTCGCCGTCGACGACGACCTCGCGCGCGCGCACCTCGACGACGCGGCCCAGGTAGACGCCGCGGTGCTTGGGAAAGCGGCCCTCGACCAGGCTCTGGTGATCCGATCCGCCCAGGAAGCCGGGCGAGAAGCCGCGCGAATAACTGGTCGACATGGCGGCGAGATCGCGCGCCAGCTGCGCCTCGTCGGGCGCGCCCGCGGCGATGCCGTCGAGCCAGCGACGGTAGCCACTCACGGCGGTCGACACGTACTCCGGGCCCTTGAGCCGGCCCTCGATCTTGAGCCCGTGCACGCCCACGTCGACCAGGTCGGGCACCGCGGCCACGCCGGCCAGGTCCTTGGGCGAGAGCAGGTACGCCACGTCGTCTTCGAGCGGCCGGGTCTCGCCGTCGACGATCAGCTGGTAGGGCATGCGACACGACTGCGCGCACTGGCCGCGGTTGGCCGAGCGGCCGCCCCAGGCCTCCGAGGTCAGACACTGCCCGCTCCACGACACGCACAGCGCGCCGTGGATGAACACTTCCAGCTCCAGGTCGGTGTCGGCGGCGAAGCGGCGGATCTCGGCCACCGACAGCTCGCGCGGCACGACCACGCGGCTCATGCCCAGCCCGGCGGCGAAGCGCGCGCCCTCGCCGCTCGAGATGGTCATCTGCGTCGATCCGTGCAGCTCGAGCTCGGGGCAGCGCGCGCGCGCCAGCAGCGCCACCGCCGGATCCTGCACGATGAGCGCGTCCACGCCGGCGGCTGCCACGGCCGCGAGCAGGCGCTCGACGATGGCCAGCTCGGGCTCGAAGACCAGCGTGTTGACGGTCAGGTAGGCGCGCGCGCCCGCCCGGTGGATCATCCCGAGCGTCTCGGGCAGGCCCTCGAGCGAGAAGTTGGACGCACGCGCGCGCGCGTTGAAGCCGTCATCGAGCCCGAAGTACACCGCGTCGGCGCCGCTGGCGAGCGCCGCGCGCAAGCTCTCCAGGTCGCCTGCGGGTGCCAGGATCTCGGGCTTGCGCGCCATCGGGCATGTCTACCGCGACGGCGCAGGCTTGGCTAGAGCCGCCCGGGGGACAGGATCTACCCCCGCAACACTGCCAAAGTACTTCGGTTCTGGCACCAAACGCGCATTTTGGTCTGCCGCAGCAAAATGCGCGTTTCGTCCCAGGAGCTCAGCAATATCGACGCGTTGAATACCCAGATCCTGTCCCTCGGCTCCCCCGGACACCCCGAGCCGCCCGGGGGACAGAGCCGCCCGGCGACAGGATCTACCCCCCGCAACACTGCAAAAATACTTCGGTTCTGGCGCCAAACGCGCGCCACCCGGGGACAGGGTCTACCCTCGCAACACTGCAAAAGTACTTCGGTTCCGGCACCAAACGCGCGTTTCGGTCGAGGCAGCAAACTGCGCATTTGGTCCCAGGAGCTCAGCAATATCGACGCGTTGCATACCCGGATCCTGTCCCCCCGGCTCCCCCGTTCGCCCCGAGCCGCCCGGGGACCGCCACCCGGGGGACAGGATCTACCCCCGCAAGGACCGCCACCCGGGGGACAGGATCTACCCCCGCAACACTGCAAAAGTACTTCGGTTCTGGCGCCAAACGCGCATTTTGGTCTGACGCAGCAAAATGCGCGTTTGGTCCCAGGAGCTCAGCAATATCGACGCGTTGGATACCCGGATCCTGTCCCCCGGCGGGTGGCTTGGCTACCTGCGGATCTCGCCCATGCGGCCGGTCTGGTAGTCGCGGATCGCCTGGTGGATCTCGGCCTCGGTGCTCATGACGAAGGGGCCGTAGCGGGCGACCGGCTCGCCCAGGGGGACGCCGGCGAGCAGGAGGACCTCGAGCGGCGCGGCGGCCTCCGCGGCATTTTCGAGCCGGACGTCGTCGCCGTCGCTGGCCAGCAGCACCAGCTGCCCGTCGTGCGCGGCGGCGCCAGCGACGCGGCCCGCGCCGCTCAGCAGGTAGGCCATGGCGTTGTGGTCGCGCGGCACCGGCTGCGTGATCACACCGCCGGGCGCGAGCGTGAAGTGCAGGTAGACGATGGGCGTGCGCGTGTCGATCACGGCGTGCGCGCCCAGGGCCTCGCCGGCGATGACCTTGACGCGCACCTTGCCGTCGGCGCTCTCGGCCACCGGGATCTGCGCCGAGGCGACCTCCTGGTAGCGCGGCGCGCTCATCTTGAGCTTGCGCGGCAGGTTGACCCACAGCTGCACGCCGTGCATGCGCCCGCCGCGTGTCTGCAGCTCGCGCGACGGCATCTCGGAGTGCACGACGCCGGCGCCCGCGGTCATCCACTGCACGTCGCCGGCGCGCAGGCGCCCGGCGTTGCCGGCCGAGTCCTCGTGCTCGAAGGCGCCCTCGAGCACGTAGGTGACGGTCTCGAAGCCGCGGTGGGGATGATCGGGCGCGCCCTTGGCCTCGCCTGGCTTCAGCTCGATGGGTCCCATCTCGTCGAGCAAGAGGAACGGATCGAACTGTCCCAGACGCTGGGTGGGAAACGGCCGGCGAACGATGAAGCCCTCGCCCTCGACGGTGCGAATGGCATCGATGACCTTGGCGACCGAACGACTCATGACTGCACCTCCATCCGACCGAACGCAAAGCTGCGCATCGACAGTGTCCCGTGATGGAAACCCTCGAACACGGTCGAGACCCGCTCGCCCGTGCGCGCCGCGCCCACCACGACCAGCGCGGGATCGAAATGCTCGCTCGTCGGCGCGGCCAGACGCGCGTGCGGCGCGTTGGGCCGCCACGCGGCCAGGCCCGACACGTCGCCCGACGCCAGCCGCTCCGCCACCCAGGCGTCGAAATCGCGCGCCCAGTCCTCGGTCGAAGCGTACTTGTCGGCGAACACCACGCGGCGCAGGTTGTGCACCAGGCCGCCCGAGCCGACCACGAGCACGCCCTGGCTGCGGAAGGACGCCAGCGCCGCGCCGATCGCCAGCAGCGTGTCAGCGGTGCGCGGCACCGGCAGCGACACGCCCACGACGGGCACGTCGGCCTCCGGGTAGAGGAAGCGCAGCGGCACCCACGCGCCGTGGTCGAGGCCACGCTGCGCATCGGCGGCCGCGTCCACGCCGTTGGCGCGCAGCGCCGCCAGCACCTCGGCGGCGAGCGCGGGTGCGCCCGGCGCCGGGTAGGTGATCTTGTACAGGGCGTCGGGGAAGCCGCCGAAGTCGTGGATCGTGCGCTGCTCCTCGGCGGTGGTCACGCGTACCTGCGCCGCCGTCTCCCAGTGCGCCGACACGACGATGATCGCGCGCGGTCGGGGCAGCTCGGCGGCCAGGCGCGCCAGGGTGCGGTTGTAGTCGTCGTCCTCGATGGCGATCATGGGCGAGCCGTGCGCGAGGAAGAGCGCCGGCATGGTGGCTGTCTTGGTGCTCATGGTGTCCTTGATTAGCAAGCCGCTGGCCAGCTTGCTCGCCAACGTAAGCACCTGGATTCACTGCGCCATGGGTCGCCGCCTTAGGCTGACACTCTCATTCTGATAAGGTAGGCTATCGTCCTGACCGGAGGACGGATGAACCTCGACGACCTGGATCTTCGTGAGCTCTTGGCCTTCGAGCCCAAGGGCGGCGTCATGCGCTTCGCCGCGCAGCGGGTCTTGCTCATCGACGCGGTGGCCCTGGGCATCCTGCGCAAGGAGCTCATCGACCTGGTCGGCCTGCAGGGCGCGCGCGGCGTGCTGACACGCTTCGGCTACGCGCACGGCCAGCGCATCGCCGAGGCCATGCGTGGCGCGTTCCCGTGGCAGAGCGAGCGCGACTGGCAGCGCGCGGGCGGACGGCTGCACATGCTGCACGGGCTGGTCGTGCTCGAGCCGGGCACCGATGGCGCGCCCGGACAGCCCGCGCCGCCCGACGCTCCCTTCGCCGAGGGCACCTGGCACGAGTCGTACGAGGCCGAGCAGCACCTCCTGCACCTCGGTCGCGCCAGCGAGCCGGTCTGCTGGTCGCTGGTCGGCTTCGCCAGCGGCTACATGAGCTACGCCAACAAGCGCGAGATCTACTGCATCGAGGATCGCTGCGTCGGTCGCGGCGACGCCGCCTGCCACGTGGTCGGACGCTACAAGGAAGACTGGGGCGAGGCGATCGAGCCCTACCTGCCCTACTACCAGACCGCCTGCCTCGAGGTCGCGCTGGAAGAGATTCGCAAGGCCCTGCGCAGCGCCGAGAAGAAGCTGCAGGCGCGCAAGCAGGAGCTGGCCCGCCTGGGTGGCGGCGCCGTCGACGAAACCTCGGGCATCATCGTCTCCAGCGAGGCGATGCGGCGGGTGCTCGACCTGGCGCGCCGGGTCGCGCAGGTGGACTCGACGGTGCTGGTGTCCGGCGAGAGCGGCGTGGGCAAGGAGCGCATCGCCCGGCTCATCCACGACGCCTCGGCGCGCGCGCAGAAGCCGTTCGTGGCCATCAACTGTGGCGCCATCTCCGAGACGCTGCTCGAGTCCGAGCTGTTCGGCCACGTGCGCGGCGCCTTCACCGGCGCCGATCGCGACCGGCCCGGCCTGTTCGAGGCGGCCGCGGGCGGCACCCTCTTCCTCGACGAGGTGGGCGAGGTCTCGCCCGGCATGCAGGTGAAGCTCCTGCGCGCGCTGCAGGAGCGCGAGGTCCGGCGCGTGGGCGACAACAAGGCCCGCCCCATCGACGTGCGCGTGGTCGCGGCGACCAACCGCGCGCTCGCCGAGGAGATCACCGCCGGGCACTTCCGCCAGGACCTCTACTACCGCCTGCGTGTGGTCGAGCTGCGCGTGCCGCCCCTGCGCGAGCGCCCCGACGACGTGCTGCCGCTGGCGCGTCTCTTCCTCGCCGACAGCGCCAGGCGCATGGGCCGCAAGATCACCGGCATCACGCCGCGCGCCGCCGATCAGCTGCTGCGCCACGACTGGCCCGGCAACGTGCGCGAGCTCGAGAACGCCATCGAGCACGCGGTCGCGCTGACCACCGGCTCGCGCATCGACGTCGAGGACCTGCCCGAGGAGCTGCGCGCCGCGCTGCCGCGCCCGACCCTGCCCGGGCGTATCCGTCCGCTCGAGGACGTCGAGCGCGAGTACATCCTCGCCGTGGTCAACGCCACCGGCGGCAACAAGTCGAAGGCCGCGGCCGAGCTCAAGATCGGCACTGCGACGCTTTTTCGTAAGCTCAAGGAGTACGACAAGAAAGGGCACCGGGCATGACCGCGAACGCGAACGCCACGACCACGGCGCGAATCGGAATCCTCGTCATGTCAGACCGCGCCGCCGCGGGTGTCTACGAGGACCTCTCCGGCGCCGCCATCCGCGACACCCTGACCGCGTACCTGCGCTCGCCCTGGCAAGCGGTCTACCGGCTCATCCCCGACGACCTCGACGGCATCAAGAAGACGCTCATCGAGCTCTGCGACGTGGAGCGCTGCTGCCTGGTGGTCACCACCGGCGGCACCGGCCCGGCGGCGCGCGACGTCACGCCCGAGGCCACGGAGGCGGTGTGCGAGCGGATGATGCCCGGCTTCGGCGAGCAGATGCGCGCCGTCTCGCTCAAGTACGTGCCCACGGCCATCCTGTCGCGACAGACCGCCGGCCTGCGCGGCTCGTCGCTGATCGTGAACCTGCCCGGCAAGCCCAAGTCGATCCGCGAGTGCCTCGACGCGGTCTTCCCGGCGATTCCCTACTGCATCGATCTGATGAATGGACCGCGCCTCGAGACTCACGAGGACGTGATGAAGGCATTCCGCCCCAAGGGCGCGTGAGCCAGGCTCGGGCTTACTTGCCCTCTTCGGACTCGCAGCCCTGCAGCTCCGGCATCGACTGCGCCTTCATCACGCAAGCACGCACATCGGCAGGAAACGGCTTGTCGGTGCACTCCTGGACGATGTTCGCGCGCAGCTGCGGCATCATCTCGTCCATCTTCTTGGGGTCCTTGGCCTTGGCTTCCTTGTACTCGGGCGAGGCCATGATGATCTCCGACACGTGGTCGGCGAGCTGATCACAGGTCACTTCGCCACCCGCGGCAGGCGCGGCCGGGTCAGCGGCCGGCGCGGCCGGCTCGGCGGGCACCGGCGTGGGCTCTGCGGCCTGCTTCTTTGAGCCGCCACACGCGGCGACGGCAGAGAGGGAAAGGGCGAGGATCAACTGGGCTAGCTTGCGCATGCGGGGCGTCATAACATGGAAAACGTCGCCCACCGCCGCATCTTTCAGGTCGGCGTCAGCCAAAAATTGCCACCGCGCGGTGGTCAGATCAGCGCTTGCCGGAGAGCGCCAGCGCCAGCTGGTAGAGCTGCCGCTTGGGCCGCCCGGTGGCCAGCGCCAGGCGCGCCGCGATCTCCTTCGCCGATGCACCCTCGCCCAGCTGGCGCACGATCTCGGCCTCGACGTCGACGACCGCGGCGGCGCGCGCCGCGACCTCCTCGTCGCTGGCGCCGGCGACCACCAGGGTGCACTCGCCGCGCGGCGGCGTGTCGGCGAAGCGCGCGGCCAGCTCGGCCAGGGTGCCGCGCACGTGCTCCTCGTGCAGCTTGGTCAGCTCGCGCGACAGGCACGCGCGCCGCTCGCCGCCCAGGGTCGCGGCCAGGTCGGCCAGGGTCGCGCCCACGCGCGGCGGCGCCTCGAAGAAGATGAGCGTGCCGCGCTCGCCCGCGAGCTGGGCGAAGTGCTCGCGGCGCGGACCTTCCTCGCGCGGGGGAAAGCCGAGGAAGGTGAAGCGCGCGGCGGGCAGGCCGCTCGCCACCAGCGCCGCCAGGGTCGCCGACGGCCCGGGGATCACCTCGACGCGGACACCTGCTTCCGCCGCGGCGGCGACCAGGCGCTGCCCGGGATCCGAGACGCCGGGCATGCCTGCCTCGCTGATGACCACGACGCGCTCGCCCGCGGCCAGGCGCTCGAGCAGATCATCGCCGCGTCGGGCCTCGTTGCCCTCGAAGAAGGAGATGACCTTGGGCCGCGCGATGCCGAAGTGCCCCAGGAGGTGCTGGGCCGAGCGCGTGTCCTCGGCGGCGATGACGTCGGCCTCGCTCAGCGCACGCACCGCGCGCGGTGACATGTCCTCGAGGTTGCCGATCGGCGTCCCCACCACCACCAGCACGCCGGCCACGCGGCTTACTCGTCGACCATCGCGCCGATGTCCACCGCGGCGCCGAACTCGGCTTGTAGATAGTCGCGCAGGCGGTCGAGCATGCGCTTCTCCAGCTGGCGCGCGCGCTCGCGGCTGATGCCGAACGAATCGCCGATCTCCTGCAAGGTCTTGGGCTCGTCGGTGAGCCAGCGGTCACGGAAGAGGATCTCTTCGCGGCCGGTCAGGCCCTTGGCGAAGGTCTCCAGCTTCTGGCGCAGCAGCGTCCTGAACTCGTTGCTGGCCACGGTCGCCTCGGGCCGGCCTCCCGGCGCGTCGGGCAGGATGTCCATGCGCGTGCGCGTGTCGCCCTCGTCGTTGGAGCCGAGGGGCGAGTCGAGCGACATGTCGCCGCCCGACAGGCGCTGGTCCATCTCGGCCACCTCGGCCTCGGTGACGTCGAGGCGCTCGGCGAGCAGCTTGTGGTCGGCCTCGAAGCCCATCTTCTCCAGCTTCTCGCGCTCCTTGCGCAGGTTGAAGAAGAGCTTGCGCTGCGCCTGGGTGGTGCCGATCTTCACCATGCGCCAGTTGTTGAGGATGAACTTGAGGATGTAGGCGCGGATCCACCACGCCGCGTACGAGGACAGCTTGACCCCGCGCATGGGGTCGTACTTGCGCACCGCCTGCATGAGGCCGATGTTGCCCTCCTGCACCAGGTCGAGCAGGTTGCGGTGGGCGCGGCGGTACTCGTGCGCGATCTTGACCACCAGGCGCAGGTTGGCGGTGATCAGTCGCTTGGCCAGATCCGGGTCGCCGGTGTCGACGAACCGCTTGGCCAGCTCGTGCTCTTCCTCGCGGGTGAGCAGCGGGTAGCGGCGGATCTCCTGCACGTAGGCGGTCAGCGGGTCGGCGCGGCCGATGCCGCGCTCGGCCTTGACCAGGGCGCGCCCGTCGCCTGACGAGTCCTGGGGTGCGTCGAGCACGGCGACCTGGCCGTCGTCGTCTTCGGCACCGTCGTCGATAGGGATGACGGCGGAGTCGGCGGGCGCAGCGGCGAGCAGATCGTCGACGGCGTCGACCGGCTCTGCGTCGGCGTCGGCGCCATCGGCACCGTCAGCTCCGGTGTCGGCGTCCTTGGCGTCCTTGGCTTCCTCGGCCGCGGCCTTCTTGGCCCTGGGCTTCCTGGGGCCGGCGGTGCGCTTCGCGCGGGGCACCGCGGTCTGCGGCGCCTCCGTGTCCTCTGCCTTTCCTCCCTTGCCCTTCGCCATGGGGGCCTGATGATACTCCATCATGATGCGTCGTCGACCGGCGTTGGCCGTATCGCTGTATGTGGAATCGCGCCGCTGTGTCGTCGTCGGAGAGGGCGCGCTGGCCGACGAGCGCGCCGCGCGACTCACCGAGGCAGGAGCGATCGTCGAGCGCGTCGCCACCGCAGACTGGCGCGCCGAGCTCGCGCGCGGCGCCGCCATGATCTTTGCCTCTGATGCCGAGCACGCCGATGAGGTCACGCGCGACGCGCGCGCGGCCGGCGCACTCGCCTACGTGCTCGACCAGCCCGATCGGTCCGACCTGGCCATGCCCGCGCTGGCGCGACGCGGCTCGCTGCAGATCGCGATCAGCACCGATGCGCAGGCGCCCGCGCTGGCGCGCCGGCTGCGCGGCGAGCTGCAGCGCTTGCTCGACGAGGCCGGTCCGGAGCTGGATCTCCTGCTCGCCGAGCTGGAGGCCGAGCGCGCGGGACAACCGGCGGGCCGGGAGCGCCGCGAGGCGCTGCAACGGTCAGCCGAACGCTTGACGGTCGTGGGCAGCATCGAAGTGCGACGGGAAGAACAGGACTGAAACGGGGGGAGTGAAACGGGAGCTAGAAGAGATAACAAAAACCTGGATCCTCACGCCGCACTCGCACCGGGCGCGGGAGGGGTTAGCGGGTACGGCGTGAGGATCCGAAGGCGTTTGTTGTCTCCTAGCTAGAGCAACGGGCGGACCAAGTCACAAATCGCCTCGCACAAAAGTTTCAACTATCTGGAATCACAAGCTTTACACTCTTGACCTTTCTCGACCTCGTGTGAGTGCTGCCCCTGGTCTCATGTAATTTTTACATGGCCGACAGCGCGTCAATTTTGTGATTTCAATAACTTACCGTTGTCGTCAGCCGTGGCGCTTTTCCCGACTGCCCGTCGCAAAATGACTCACCGGGATCACGTCAATCCGGAATTGGGGTGCACACAACCCTTCGGTGCCCAAAGAACCCGCACGCGGCCCACATTCAACGTGCAGAAGAACCGCCCGCCAGGAAGAGCGTACACATGAGGATGGTTGGCTAGTCGATCGCCAACCTCGCCCGTATAATGTCGAGAAGGTTGGGCCTCTCATCCTCAGTGCTGGAGATTTCATGAACAGAAAGTTCGCGGCGAAGTTGACCGTGCTGGTCGGCGCGGTGTTCGTGGCGCTCGTGCTCACGTTCGTGCGCCCGACGCCCACCGGCCTCGGGGCGTTCGCGGTCGGGCCGGCGGAAGCGCGCCCGGCCCCCGGTGCCCCCGCCACGGCAGCCAAGACCAACTACGACCTGACCAAGCTGGCTGTGGTCAACAACACCCTGGTGCGCATCCGCGACGGCTACGTCGACCCGACGCGCATCGATCCCAAGGAGATGCTCTACGCGGCCCTCGATGGCGTGCAGCGCAACGTCGCGGAAGTGCTGGTAGAGCCGCACCGTGAGAAGGACGAGGTCCTGATCACGGTCAACGACAAGAGCCAGACCTTCGCGCTCAGCGACGTCGACTCGCCGTGGAAGCTGTCGGCCAAGCTGAAGAGCGTCTTCCGCTTCATCCAGGCCAACATGAACTCCAACACCAACGCGGTGGAGGTGGAGTACGCGGCCGTGAACGGCATGCTGGGCACGCTCGACCCGCACTCCAACCTGATGGACCCCGAGGACGCCCGCGAGATGGACATCTCCACCCAGGGCAAGTTCGGCGGCATCGGCATCACCATCGGCATGCGCAAGCACAAGAAGACGGGCAAGGACACCCTGACCGTCCTCAACCTGATCTCGCCCGACGCTCCCGCCGCCAAGGCCGGCCTCAAGGCGGGCGATTACATCGTCAAGATCAACGACGAGCCGACCGAGAACCTGACCCTCAACGAGGCCATGGGCCGCCTGCGTGGCGACCCGCAGACCAAGGTCGTGGTTACCGTCGAGCGCATCGGCACCGATGCGGCCATGGTCGTGCCCATCGTGCGCGATCAGATCCACGTCTCGTCGGTGTCGGGGCGCCTGCTCAAGGGCAACGTCGGCTACCTCAAGATCGACCAGTTCGCCTACGAGACCAGCCGCGACCTGCGCGCCAAGGTGTCCGAGCTGAAGAAGCAGGGCGCCAAGGCCTGGGTGCTCGACCTGCGCTACAACCCGGGCGGTCTGCTCGATCAGGCCATCCGCGTCAGCGACCTGTTCCTCGACAGCGGCACCATCGTGACCACCGTGGGCAAGGCGGGCAAGGAGCGCGAGGAGAAGCGCGCCCAGGCCGCCGACACCGAGCAGGGTCCGCTGGTCGTGCTGGTCAACGGCGGCTCGGCCTCGGCGTCGGAGATCGTCTCGGGCGCGCTCAAGAACCTGAACCGCGCCGTCATCATCGGCCAGACCACCTTCGGCAAGGGCTCGGTGCAGGTGCTCTACGACAACGACGATGGCTCCAAGCTCAAGCTGACCATCGCGCAGTATCTGACCCCGGGCGACGTGTCGATCCAGGGCGTGGGCATCACGCCTGACGTCGAGCTCATGCCCGCGCGCGTGCCCGACGGTCCGGTCAAGTCGGAGAAGGACTTCGTGCGCCTGCTCTACAAGAGCTACACCAAGGAGTCGGACCTCGACGCCCACCTGACCTCCAAGAACGCGCGCGTGGGCGACAAGCCCAGCGACACGCTCAAGTTCCTCTTCGAGCCCATCAAGAAGGACGTCCCCGACGACGGGACGGCCAACGCGGCGCCCGACGAGGAGCCGGATCCGCTCGACAAGTTCAACGAAGACTGGGAGATCCGCTTCGCGCGCGACTACGTGGCCCAGGCGACCACCAACAAGCGCGTCGACATGATCAAGGATGGCCGCAAGTTCGTGGCCCAGAAGCGCGTCGAGGAGGAAGGCCGCATCGGCGCCGCGCTCGGCAAGGTGGGCGTGGACTGGTCGGTGGCCCGGAACGCCGGCAGCGCCAAGCCCAAGCTGGCCGCGACCTTCAGCACCGACAAGGCGACCGGCGTCAGCGCCGGCGACGTCATCGGCATCACCGGCAGCATCACCAACAGCGGCGACGGCGCCGCCTACCAGGTGCACGCCAGCGCCGAGACCGACGACTGGACCTTCGACGGCACCGAGCTGGCCTTCGGCAAGGTCGCCGCGGGCGAGACGCGCACCTTCACCGCCTACGTCAAGGTCGACAAGGACGCGGTCGCGCGCATGGACACGCTCAAGTGGAAGTTCACCGAGGCCAACGGCGCGTCGGTCGACGCGGCGCCGCTCAAGGTGGCGGTCAGCGGCCTGCCCCATCCGCAGTTCGCGTACACCTACCAGCTCATCGATGACAGCGGCAACGGCGACGGCCAGCTGCAGCTGGGCGAGTCGTTCCGCCTGCTGGTCACGGTCAAGAACGTGGGCACGGGCGCGAGCGAGCACTCGACCTCGTCGCTGCGCAATGCCTCGGGCGACGGCGTGGGCATGAACAAGGTCCGCTTCGAGCTGGACAAGCTGGCGCCCGGCGAGTCGAAGACGCTCGAGTTCACCTTCGACGTGAAGAAGGAGTTCAAGGAGAAGGAGCTGGTCATCGAGCTGGTCGTCTACGACGCCGAGCTGCGCGAGGGCGTGACCGAGAAGCTGAAGTTCGCGGTCGCCAGCCCGGGCGCCGGTCCCGAGGCCGGCTCGGGCATGGTCAAGCTGAAGAAGGACACGCCCGTGCTGGCGTCGGCGGCCGAGGGCGCCGAGGTCATCGGCACGGCCAAGAAGGGCGCGACCTTCCGCGTGCGCGGCAAGGAGGCCACCTGGGTCAAGCTCGAGGTCGAGCCGGGTCGTCCCGGCTTCGTGCCCGCGGCGGCGACGCAGACGGCGGGCGGGCAGCCGACCGCGAATGGCTTCGTGCAGGCCTGGCAGGTGACGCCGCCGTCGCTGGCGGTGGTACAGCCGAGCCTGGAGACCACGGGTGACCGCTACCACCTCAAGGGCACGGCCAAGGACGACGTCAAGGTCGAGGACGTGTTCGTGATCGTGTCCAACCGGCAGTCGAAGATCGAGGGCCGCAAGGTCTTCTACAAGTCGAACCGTGGCGCCAAGGACGCGCGCAAGATGGACTTCGACGCCGACATCCCGGTGTGGGCGGGCAACAACCAGATCACCCTGGTCGTGCGCGAGAACGAGGAAGTGAAGACCATCCAGACGTTGTACGTCAACCGCACCGACGGACAGAAGACGGCGGCCGTGCCGCCTGCGGTTCCCGCCCGGCCGTAGTACCCTCCCGGCGATGGACGTCCATCGCCTGCAAGCCCGCACCGACAATTACGTCTGGCTGCTGCACGACCCGGCCTCCAACCAGGCCGCGGTCGTCGATCCGTCGGAGGCCGCGCCCGTGGTGGCCGCGCTCGAGCGCCTGGGCGCGCGTCTGACCGCCATCTGGTGCACGCACCATCACTACGACCACGTGGGCGGCAACGAGGAGCTATGCGCACGCTGGCCGGGCACGGTCGTGCACGGCGGCGCCGAGGACCACGACCGGATTCCCCGCCTGACCGCTCCGCTCGCCGACGGCGACCGGGTGTCCTTCGCCGGTCGGACGGCGCGCGTGCTGTTCATCCCCGGGCACACGCGCGGGCACATCGCGTACGTCCTGGACGCGCCGTCGGACGGCTCCGACGTGACCCGCCTGTTCTGCGGCGACACCCTCTTCGGCGGCGGCTGCGGACGCCTCTTCGAGGGCACGCCCGCGCAGATGCGCGCCTCGCTGGCCCGGCTGCGCGAGCTACCCGACGACAGCCTGGTGCACTGCGGCCACGAGTACACCTGGCACAACCTGCGCTGGGCGGTGGAGACCAAGCTCGACCCGACCAACGTCGCGCTGGCCGCGCGTCACGCGCGCGTGGCCAGGGATCCCACGCAGCTCACCGTACCGACGCGCCTGGGCGAGGAGAAGGCCAGCAATCCATTCCTGCGCTGGGATGCGCCCGCGCTCATGCAGCGCGCCGGTGCGGACGCGCCGGATGAAGTCTTCGCGCGGCTGCGCAAGATGAAGGACGAGTGGAAGGCGTAGCGGCAGAGGAACGCAGAGGCGCGGAGGCGCAGAGGCGCAGAGGTCAGATCAGAAAAATTCTGGTCCGGATCCGGATCCGACCAAAATCTGCTCCGGCCTCTACGCCTCTGCGCCTCTGCGCCTCTGCGTCAAAGAGCGCGTCAGTCGTAGATCCACCAGTACGTCATCAGGAACGCCCCGAGCAGGAAAATTCCGCCCAGGATCACGTGGAAATGGTTTCTTTCGAGCTTGCCGGGAAACCCGTCGTCGGTGGCACTGGCGATCGCAGCCATGAAGCACCTCCTGGCCGCATCTTAGCACCGCCCTAGCCGGTCAGCGTCTTTCGCCACTCTTCCGCGTCGGTGAAGCGGCCCGCCGGGTCCTTGTCGAGGGCGCGCATGATGGCGGCCTCGAGGGGCGCGGGAATCTCGGGGCGCAGCTCGCGCGGCGCGCGCGCCTTGTCGTGCACCTGGGCGAAGCCGATGGCGATGGGCGTGTCGCCCATGAAGGGCGGCCGGCCGGTCAGCGCGTAGTAGGCGGTCGCGCCCAGCGCGTAGACGTCGGTGCGCGCGTCGCACATCAGGCCGCGCACCTGCTCGGGCGCCATGTACTCGGGCGTGCCCTGGATGATGCCCGTGGCGGTCTGTCCGGCCTGGAAGCTCGACTTGGCCAGGCCGAAGTCGATGACCTTCACGATCCGGCCGCCGTTGCCGAGCAGCACGTTCTGCGGCTTGAGGTCGCGGTGGACCACACCCACAGCGTGCGCGGCGGCCACACCCGACGCGATGGCGCACAGGACCTCGCGCGCCTGCGCAACCGGCAGCGGGCCCTTGTTCTTGACCCGCGACCACAGCGTCTCGCCGTCGACGTACTCCATCGACAGGAACAGCAGCGGGCCGTCCTCGCCCAGGTCGTGGATGCGGATCACGTTGGGGTGCGAGACCATGCGCGCCGCCTGGACCTCGTGGCGGAAGCGATCGCGCGCGTCCTCGGGGTCGCCCGCGTACACCGACGAGATGACCTTGAGCGCGACCTTCTCGCCCAGCTTGGCGTCGCGCGCCACGTAGACCGCGCCCATGCCGCCGCGGCCGATCTCACGCTCGACGGTGTAGCGGCCGAGCACGACCTGGCCGCCGGTCAGCACGCCCAGTCGGTAGTTGGTGCGCGCCTCGGTCGACAGCACCGCGGTGGGCCCGGTGGCCTCGACCGCCTCGGCGGAGGCCGCCGCCTGCACGGCGCTGGCCGAGCGCACCGCCACCGCCACGCCCGAGCCACCTGGCGACGAGGTCGACCCGCGCGAGGGCAGCTGCTTCTGCGAGTCACTCGCGTTCGACTGCGCCGCCGCCAGCCGCGACAGGCGCTGGTTGAGCTCGAAATCGACCGAGCACACGATCGACTCCAGGTTCTGGATGCGCGCCTCGAGCTGCTTCTTCTCCTCCTCGAGGGCGACCAGCTGCTTGGGCGCGGTGCGGTGCTGGATCTCGAGCTGGCGGTCCTTGGAACGCCAGTACTCGCGCAGGATCAGCCACGTCATCGGGCCGCCCACTGCCAAAAGGAGTGCGAGTATTCCTTCCACGTCCACCTCGGCTCAACTTATCACGGCGTCGCCGCCGCTCTGCGGTACACGCGCACCAGGCTGGCGCCGCCCGCGCGCACGTCGTGCACCAGCTGCGCGTCGGGCGGCACGACGAAGGGCGCGCGCCGCGCCAGCACGTCGTTGGTGAACACGCCCGCGTCGTTGACGACGATCCAGTCGGCGGCCGCGGGCGAGCCGACCTCGGCGCGGAAGAGGTCGTCGCGGAACCAGTTCACGTGCGTGGGCTGCACCAGCTTGTAGAGCTTGGCGCCCGCGGCCGCGTGCCCATTCACGTAGTCGACGGCGTCGGCGATGCCCTCGCCCCACCAGCCGGTCTCGAACAGCTGCTGCGCCTGCACGCGGCCCGTGCCACCGGTGGGCTCGGCGAAGTAGTCGAGGTAGTACGGGTGGATGCGCACGCAGGTCAGCAGCAAGTAGGCCGCCAGCGCGCCCACCAGCGCGGCGGGCGCCCGGCGGATGCGCCCGGCGAGCGCGCGGGCCAGCTGATCCAGGCCGGCGGCGGCGGCGATGGCGAGCGGCACCAGCGCGGGCAGGACGTAGCGCACGCCATCCTGACGCACCGGCGACCAGGCGATGGCGTAGGGCGCGATCAGCCAGGCGAGCAGGATCCAGGAGCCGCGCTCGCGCCGCGTCGCCGCCCGCCAGGCGCCGCCCAGGAACGCGGCGGCCAGCAGCACCACCGGCGTGACCGCGAGCGTGTAGACGACGAAGTAGTGCCAGCTCGGCTGCGTGGTGTACGTGCCCAGGTACGGCTCGGGCGTGTGCGGCACGCGCAGCTTCAGCCAGGCCTCGTGCAGGTGCGAAAATGGATGCGTCCACAGACGCGGCCAGAGCGCCACGAAGGTGGCCAGGGTCGCGGCGGGCGTGACCAGCGCGCCCAGCACGAGCGTGCGCACGCGCTGCGCCGGCGGCGCCCACACCAGCAAGGTGACGCCGATGACGGGCGCGAGCAGCAGGTTGGCGAAGCGCGTCGACACGGCCAGGCCGAGCGCGACGCCCACCCAGGCGAGGCGGCGCACGCTGGTGGTCGCGCCCTCCTCGTGCACGCGCAAGCACAGCCAGATGGCCAGCGCCCAGAAGAACGTCGACGGCGTCTCGTGCCCGACCACGTGCGCGTGGCCGATGAGATGCGGCGTCAGCGCGCAGGCCAGGCCGGCCAGGATGCCCACGCGTTCGCGCGCCTCGTCGTCGGCCCGGCCGTAGAGGCGCATGGCGATGGCCGCGGCCAGCGCACACGTGCCCGCCGAGAGGGCGGCGAAGAGCGCGCGCGCCACGTCGTAGCCGTCCTGCCACAGCGCGCCCAGGCCGCCGATGTACTTGGTCACCGGCGGGTGCTCGAAGTTCCATCGCCACGACGCGTCGGAGAAGTCGAGCGACAGGAGATTGACCAGGTAGTTGCGTCCGCTCGACCAGTACTCGTCCTCGTCCCAGGTCTGGCCGGCGGCGGACAGGCCGACGAGGCGCACCACCAGCGCGAACACGAACACGCCGCCGACCACGAGCAGCGTGCGCCGGTCGACGCGCGGGCGCGCCAGCAGCACGCCGGCCACCGCCAGCACCAGGACGATCAACGTGGCGATGGCCGCGTCGCCGCGCGACGCCCCCGCACCCGCGCCGAAGTGCGCCCGCTCGGGCGGCTCGGGCGACAGCGACGAGGCGGGCACGTACTCGAGCGCGCCGCGCCGGCCGGGCGGATGCCAGAGCAGCCGCGTCTGGCGCGGGCCGCGGAAGGTCACCGCGTGCGCGCCGGCGGCGAAGACCACGCGCTGCACCGCGCGCTGCGCGCCCACCACCACGCGCTGCCCGTCGACCTCCAGCTCGGCGGCGTCGGGGGCGTCGAAGCCGAGGATGTACGGTCCGCCCCGCGGGAACCACCACGAGCCATGCAGCCCGGTCTCGTCGCGTCGCAGGCGCGCGAGCGGCTCCTCGGCCACGGCGTGGCGCAGCGCCAGCAGCGCCGCGACCAGCACCAGTGCCGCGATGACGATCGCTACCGAGCTCCTCATCGCCGACCTGCGACCCCGAACGGGAGTTGAACCAGGGGCCCCGGCCCGGCTTTGCCGGGCCGAGGTGTCACCCGGCCGAGCGAGCGGAGCGAGCGAAGGGCGTCAACTATCGTTCGGCGGTGCTCAGACACGGGAAGTCACGCTCCTTGCGCTTCAAGAAGGTGTAGTACTCGCCGCTCTCGCGCAGGCCGGGCACGTGGATGGTGCAGTCCTCGTAGCCGTGGGCGTGGAAGTAGCCGGCCTCGCCGCACAGCGCGTAGCGCGCCGCCTCCGGGTGCATCTGGTAGCAGTAGAAGATGAACGCCGGCCGGGTCGCCAGCACCATGTCGGCGGGCGCCCACTTCTGGTGCCCGGGGCGCGGACGCGTGGGCGGAACCTCGTGCGCGACCTGGCGCGAGACCAGACCGAAGACGTCGTAGGCGCGCATGCGGCCGAAGTACGGCTGCACGCCCACGCCGCCGACCCAGGACAGCTCGTCCTCGCGCAGGCCGAGCTCGCGCAGGCGCGCGCCCAGAAGGCCGCGATCGTGGGCGTAGATGCGCAGGAACCCGGGACGATCGATGCCGTTGTCGGCCCTGGCGACCTGCGACTCGCGCGAGAGCTGCGCCTGGGTCAGCGCGAAGGGCACGAGCAGCGCCGCGGCCAGCACGGCGCCGACGACGATGCCGCGCACCTGCAGCCGCTCGGCGGCCAGGCAGGAGATCTCGGCCAGGCCCAGCGCGGCCAGGATGGCCACCAGCACGAAGAGCGGCATGACGAAGCGGTGCAGACCCATGAAATCCCCGCCCACGCGCCAGGCGTAGACCAGGTACACGGCGATGGTGAGCCACGCGAACGAGGCGAAGCGCGGCCGCAACCACAGCGCGGCGAGCGCGAGCGGCGCGGCGTACAGCGCCTTCGACTGGGTCGCCCACTGCCACACGTAGAACGCGCCCTGCGCGTGCATCTGCGCGCTGTACGCCGGCGAGGGCGTGCCGCCGGTCTTGACGTACGCGGTGTTGGGCAAGAGATCCCCGTAGTACCAGTAGCGCCAGGCGAAGTACGGCACGTACAGACAGACGAACGCCGCGGCCCAGCGCCACTCGTCGCGCGTGGGCAGGACGCGGCGCTCGCTGGCGGCGCGGTGCAGCACGGCCAGGCCGAACAGCAGGATGCCTTCCGGCCGGGTCATCGCACAGGCGGCGAATGCGGCCCCCGAGGCCACGAAGTGGCCCGCCCACAGGCGCTCCACCGCGAGCACGAAGGTGAAGGTGAACAGCATGGTCTCGAGGCCGCCCGAGCACCAGCAGGCGTAGCCCGACGAGGCCACCAGGAGCGTCGCGGGCAGCCAGTCCCAGGCGCTGCGCTTGCCGCGCAGCAGGGCGCAGAGGCGCGCCGCCAGCGGCAGCGTGGCGATGCCGAAAGCGGTGCCGAGCACGCGCGCGGCCAGGTCGGGCGCGACGCCCAGCTTCATGCCCAGCGCCAGCAACACCGTCCACAGGAAGTTGGTGTAGCCCTCGACGTGCTCGCCCAGGTTGAACACCAGCTGCCCGTGCTCGGCCAGGTTGCGCGAGTAGACGAATGAGATGTACGCGTCGTCGCTCACGAAATCGAAATAGAGCGAGTGCGCCACCAGCGCCGCGGCGAGCGGCAGGAGCGGCAGCCAGTAGAGCAACGCACGGCGGTTGAGAGGCTCGGTCACGATCGGCGGCGGAGTATAGCGAAAACCCTCTCGATGCCGCGCCCCGCCTCGATTAGTCTTCGCCTCGGATGATTCGTCGCGCGCTGCTCGCGGGTACCATGGCCGGTTTCCTCGTCGGCGCGGGGGACGCGTGCGCCGCCTGGGGTCGCATGTCGCAGTTCGTGCCGGGTGCCGGCGGCAAGCTGCGCGCGGCCCTCCTGGCCGGCACGCTGCTGGCCCTGGCCGGCGCCCTCGTGGTCGCCCCGCTCGTCGCCGGCGGCGCGGCGCTCCTGCGCTACACCGTGCTGGGCCGCCTGGTGGCGCACGCGCGTGCGCAGCACGAGGTCTTCCGCGCGCGCGACCCGCGCGAGGCGCTCATCGGCCTCAGCCTGGTCATCGCCGGGCTGCCGGTGCTGGGCGCGGCGCTGGCCGTGGCCTACCAGATCGGCTTCGTGACCATCTCCACGCGCAAGCACAAGGGCCTGGTGGTGGCGGTGACCATGCTGGCCACCCTGGGCGCGCTGGCCGCGGCCGTCGTGCTGACGCTGGCGATGGCGCGCGGCGTGGAAGCCGCGCTGCGTCGCCTGCTGCGCGGGCGTGCCCTGGCCGCGGCGTCGCACGTGCTCGCGCCGCCCGGGGCGGCCGCTGCTCTCGTCGTCCTGGGCGCGGCCGTGGCGTACGTGGCGTTGGGCAAGAAGCTGGCGCTCGATCAGCTGGCGCTGCGTCCGTTCGTGGTCGCGCTGCTGGTGCCGCTGGGCGCCGCGGCGGCGTGGCCGGCGGCCGGACGCGTCGAGGCGCGCATCGCGAAGCTGCCGCGCGCGGCCCGCCTGGCCGCGGCGCCGGCGCTGCTCTTGCTGCTCTTCCTGGCCGCGCTCGGCCTGGGCGCGGGCGACGGCGCGCGCAAGGCCGCCACCGCGTACACCGGGCTGAGCGGCCCGGTCGCCAACGGTCTGCGCCGCGCGGTCGACCTGGACCGCGACGGCTACTCCCCGCTCTTCGGTGGCGGCGACTGCAACGACTTCGACCGCGACGTCCACCCGGGCGCCTTCGACGCGCCCGACGACGGCGTCGACCAGAACTGCATGGGCGGCGACCTGCGCCTTTCGCGCGCCGCCACCGACACCCAGTTCGTCACGCCGCCGGCGAGCGTGCCCAGGGACGCCAACATCCTGCTGCTGACCATCGACACGCTGCGCTCCGACCACGTGGGTGCCTATGGCTATGCGCGCGCGACCACGCCGACGCTCGACGCCATCGCCGCCGAGGGCGCCCTGTTCCAGAACGGCTGGGCGCACGCCCCGTCGACGCGCTACTCCATGCCCGCCATCCTGACCGGGCGTTACCCGTCGCAGGTGCTGTGGGACACCAGCGTGTGGTGGCCGGCGCTGCGCCCGGAGAACCACACCATCGCCGAGATCCTGCACGAGGCCGGCTTCCACACCGGCGCGATCCTGAACTACGGCTACTTCGACCGTGTCCGCCGCATGGATCAGGGCTTCGACGACTACGACAACGAGGACGCGCGCCTGCACCAGGGCCGCGATCCCGCGGCGACCAGCGGCACGTCTTCGCGCGAGCAGAGCGACAAGGCCATCGCCTACATCGACGCGCACGCGGGCGAGCGCTTCTTCCTGTGGGTGCACTACTACGACCCGCACTTCCAGTACGAGCACCACCCGGGCACGCAGGAGTTCGGCCCCGAGCCGCAGGATCTGTACGACCACGAGATCCGCTTCACCGACGAGCAGATCGCGCGCGTGGTCGCCGATCTCGAGCAGCGCGGGCTGTGGGACAAGACCATCGTGGTGGTCACCGGCGACCATGGCGAGGGCTTCGGCGAGCACCACATCGACTTCCACGGCTACCACCTGTACGCGGCGCAGACCAAGGTGCCCTTCATCGTGCGCGTGCCCGGCGTGGCCGCGCGCAAGGTGACCATGCCGGTGGGACACGTCGACATCCTGCCCACGCTGGCCAACCTGGCGGGCGCGCCGGCCGAGTCCACCATGCTGGGCCGCTCGCTGGTGGGCGAGATCGCTGGCCTGCCCGGGCACGACCCCGACGCCGACCGTGAGGTCTTCCAGGAGGTCTCGTTCGAGGGCCCGACCGAGCGACGCGCGGCGGTCAACCAGCGCTACCACCTGCTCTACAACATGGTCCCCGACAACACCTGGGAGCTCTACGATCTGGCCCAGGATCCGCGCGAGACGCGCGACGTCTGGGGCGCCGCCGCCGACGCGGCCAGCCACCTGCGCGAGCAGCTGCTGTCGTGGATCGACGCCTCGCAGTTCCCGCCCGGCACCGCCGAGAAGCTGGCCACCGCGCTGCTCAAGGCGCGGCCCACGCCGCAGGTGGCCGCGCCCGCCGACTTCGGCGGCAAGGTGCGCCTGCTCGGCTACGACCTGCCCGCGGCGGAGGTGCACCCCGGCTCGGCGTTCGACATCACCTACCTGTTCGAGTCGCTGGGCACGCTGGCGGGCGACTGGCGCCTGTTCGTGCACGTCGAGGGTCCGACGCGCTTCCAGGACGACCACTACCCCGTCGACGGTGCGCTGCCGTTCTCGCGCTGGCGACGCGGTCAGTTCGTCGCCGACGCGCGCCACGTCACCGTGCCGGCCAGCGCGCGCCCGGGCGAGTACACGATCTATGTGGGCCTGTGGCAGCCGCGCAAGGGCAACCTCGGGGTCGCCAACGCGGGCGAGCGCGACGCCGGCAACAACCGTGTGCGCCTGGGCACGCTGCGCGTCGTTCCGTGATGGCGCTGCCCGAGTCGTTACGCCCGCGACGTTCGTGGCTGTGGGCGCTGCTGGCGCTGCCCGCGCTCCTGCAACTCTTGCTGCTCACCGTCGCGTTCGCGCGCCGCTTCGTCTACCCGTACGACCTGGAGTGGATGGAAGGCGGCATGCTGGCGCACGCGCTGCAGCTGTCGCAGGGCCGGTCCATCTACCGCCCACCCTCGGTGGAGTTCATCCCCTACCTGTACACGCCGCTCTACCCGGCCCTGGTCGCGGCGCTGGGCAAGATCTTCGGGCTGTCGTACCAGCTGGGCCGCGCGGTCTCGATCGCGTCGATCGCCGCGACCCTGGCGCTGATGGCGCGCGCGGTGACGCGCGAGGCGCCCGCCCCCGAGTGGCGCGCTCCCGCCCGCGTGGCGGCGGTGGGCGCGCTGGGGCTGTTCGCGGCCTGCTTCCCGTGGGTGGAGTGCTTCTACGATCTGGTGCGCGGCGACTCGCTGTTCCTCGCCATCGGCCTGGGCGGCCTGGTCGCGCTGCGCGCGTGGGCGCCGCGCCAGGACGGCTTCCTGCACCGGCGCGTCGCCGTGGCGGCGGCGCTCCTGGGGCTGTCCTTCTTCGCCAAGCAGACCGGCGTGCTGCTGGTGGCCGCGGGCGGCGCGGCGCTGCTGGTGATGAACTGGCGCGCGCTGCCCATCTACGTGGCGGTCGCGGGCGCGCTCGGCCTGGGCGGGTCGCTCGTGCTGTCCAGGGTCACCGACGGCTGGTACTGGATCTACGCCTTCAAGGTGCACCAGAACCACGACATGCACATGCCGCGCTTCTGGGAGTCCTTCGGTCACATCCTCGAGCACTTCCCGGTCATGACCCTCCTGGTCGCGGTCGGCCTGCTCGCCGTGGCGGCGTACGCGGCGGCGCGCCGGCGCCTGCCACCCGGCGGCGCGGGCTTCCTCTACTGGGCGTGGATGTTCGCCTGCGGCACGGTCATCGGCGCCATCGGCTGGTCGACGCAATGGGCGGTCTTCAACGCCTTCATCCCCGCCATGGCGCTGGGCGCGATCGCGGCGGCCGCGGCCATCGTGCCGCTCGCCGCCGTCGCCACCGAGCTGGCCCCGGCGCCGCCGCGCGCGTACGTCGCGCCGGCCGCGGCTGCGACCCTGCTGGCGATCCTGGGCGTGCAGCTCCTCGACGCGCGCTGGGACCCACGCTGGTCGGCCCTGGTCGACGACCATGCGCGCGTGCGCCTGCCCTGGCCGTGGCAGGTGAAGGCCTCGCTGGCCAAGTTCACGCCCGAGCCGCGCGACCACGCCGCGGGCGCCCAGCTCATCGCCCGCCTGCGCACCATCGAGGGCGACATCTTCTACCCGTCGCACCCGTGGTACCCGGTGCTGGCGGGCAAGACGACCACGTTCACGCACCGCATCGGCGTGAAGGATGTGACCTTCGAGCTGCCCTGCCAGGTGCTCGGCCGCTCGGTCGTGCTCGGCCAGGGCCGCGAGGCCACGTCCATGCTGCTGCCGTGCATGCGCAAGGGTCCCGACCTGCCGCCCGAGGCGCGGCGCATCGCGGGTATGGAGGGTCGCCGCTTCGGCGCCATCGTGCTCGACCATGGCGAGGCGCTCTACGAGTACCCGGGCCTGGGCGGCGGCTACCAGCAGAGCGACAACCTGCCCGGCGACGCGAGCCCGCATGTGTTCTCGGGCAAGCCGACCGCGCCGGGAGTGATCTTCCGGCCGCTTCCGCCGCCCGCGTCTGATGGTAGGGTCCCCCGTCGTGAGTGACTTCCTCCGGCGCCTGCGCGGGCGCCCTGCCCTGGTGATGACGGCGCTCCTGGTGCTGCTCGCCGCGTGGGAGATCGGCCAGCTGGCGTACGTGCACGCGGCCGCGCCCGGCGACTCCGACTGGAAGGCGGCCACCGCGCTCATCCGTGCCGAGCTGCGCCCCGGCCAGGATCTCATCGTGTTCGCGCCCGACTGGGTCGATCCGCTGGGCCGCAAGTGGCTGGGCGACGAGCTGACCCTCGACGACCTGGGCCGCATGGACGCGGCCCGCTACGCGCGCATCTGGGAGGTCACCGTGCGTGGCGCCGAGCCGCCCGAGACCGAGCACCTGGGCGCGCCCACCTACACGGTGCACTTCGGCGGCGTGCGCGTGCGCCGCTTCGAGCAGAAGCCGGCCGTCGTCACCTGGGCGCCGCAGCAGGGCCAGGAGATCCAGGAGGTCGCGCACGCGCCGCGTCGCTGCGTGCGCGGCACCGGTCGCCACGACTACCACGCGGTCTCGCTGGGCAGCACGCTGCAGGTGTACGCCGGCCTGGCCGACGTGTGGGCGCGCAAGGAGAACCGCGCGTTCGCGCGCGTGCGCGTGCTGGTCGACGGGCAGGAGGTCGGCGCCACATCGGTCGGCAACGACGACGGCTGGAAGCGGCTCGCGCCCATCGCGACCACGCCGGGCTTGCACGAGGTCTCCTTCGACGTCGCGCTCGACCCCGAGCGCGGCGATCCGCGGCGCGCGCGCCTCGACGTGTGCCTGGCGGCGGAGGCGCGCACGCCATGAGGCAGCGGATGGACCGCTGGATCGCCGTGGCGATCTTCGCGTTCGTCTCCCTGGTGACCCTGGCGGCGTCGCCGCTGCAGGGTGTCCACCGCGACGAGGCCGTCTACATGGAGGCAAGCGAGCGCTACGTGGCCTACGTGGAGCGCCTGCTGCGCGGGCAGCAGCCGCACCCGTTCAGCGCCGCCGCGGTCGACCCGTACTTCTCCTGCGGCGCCGGCTGCAACAGCGAGCACCCGCCGCTCATGAAGCTGCTCTTCGGCGTGTCGTGGCGCCTGTTCGCCGACGTCGACGCGAGCAAGCAGAACCTGCACCCGGGCGGCTTCGCGAGGGTGGCCGGTGGCCAGCGTTCGCTGGCCCTGCTGCCCGAGTCGACCGCGTTCCGCCTGCCGACGATCCTCCTGTTCGGGCTGCTGGCGGCGCTGGTGTACCTGTTCTTCATCGACGCGCTCGCCGATCGCAGCCCGACCGACCGCGACACCCCGACCACGGCCGGACGCGTGGGTGCGCTGGCGGCGGCGCTGCTCACGGCCGCGCAGCCGCGCGCCTTCTTCCACGCGCAGACGGCCGCGTTCGACCTGCCCGCGGCCTTCTTCTGGTTCGTGTGCATGACCGCGTACTGGCGCGCGCTGCTGCCTGCGCGGCCGCTGCGCGCGGCGCTCAAGCTGGGCCTGCTGTACGGGCTGTTCCTGGCCACCAAGCTGCAGTCGTTCTTCCTGCCCGTGGCTCTGGGCGCGCACTACGTGTGGCTCAGGTGGCGCTACGCGCGCGTGCGCTCGCGCGCCGACGCGGGCGACGCCGCGGCGCTGGCCGCGGTGCCGCCGTCCCCGCCCGGTCCGTGGCCGCTCGTGGCCGTGGCGCTGGTCTCGCCGCTGGTGCTGTTCGTGCTGTGGCCGTACCTGTGGCACCAGCCGATCGCCCACTTCAAGACCTACTGGGCGTTCCACGCCAACCACGTGCACTACAACTTCGAGTACCTGGGCGTGAACTACAACCATCCGCCCTTCCCCTGGCACGAGCCGTTCGGCATGCTCATCACCACCGCGCCGGTGGTGCTGCTGGTGCTCGCGGCGGCAGGAATCGGCCTGCTGACCAGCGACGCGTGGCGCGCGCGCATCGGGCCGCCCCTGGCGGAGAAGCGCTCGACCCGCTTCCTCTTGCTGGTGTGCGCGCTGGTGCCGCTCTTGCCCTTCCTGACCGGCCAGGCGCCCATCTTCGGCGAGACCAAGCACTGGCTGGCGAGCATGCCCATCCTGGCCCTGTGCGCCGGCTTCGCGGTGCAGGCGCTGGGGCGCGGGCTCATCAGCGAGCTGGCGCTGGGCGAGCCGGCGCGACGGGGCCTGCGCGCCGCCGTGCTGACCGGGCTGGTGTTCGTGTCGGCGGCGCCCGCGGTGGCCGAGACGGTGCGCTCGCACCCGTACGGTTTGTCGCACTACAACGCCCTCGCCGGCGGTGCGCCCGGTGGCGCGGATCTGGGCATGAACCGGCAGTTCTGGGGCTACTCGGTGCGCGGCCTCCTGGAATGGTTCAACCGCACCTTGCCCAGGGGCTCGGTGATCTACCCGCACGACTGGAGCGAGGGCGCGTTCAACGTGGATCTCAGGGATCACCTGCTGCGCGACGACCTGCGCTACGCCGCGCGCGAGCTGCCCGGCATGCGCTGCTCGAACGTCGCGCTGGTGGTGCACGAGCTGCACTTCAACAAGTACGACTACATGATCTGGAACACCTACGGGCACGCGCAGCCGACGCGCGTGCTGACCCTCGACGGCGTGCCGCTGGTCAGCGTGTACGTGCGCAAGGATCCCATGCCCGCAGGTTGCGGACGATGAAGCTGGCGCTGGCGGAGAAGCAGGTTCCGTTCGTGGTCTTCGCGGTGGCGCTCGCGGCCTACGCCGCGGTGGCCGGCCCGAGGCTGCGGCGGCCTTCGGACGACACCCACTTCGTGGCCCAGGCGGCAGCGTGGCTCGACGGCCGCGTCGACATCGCGAAGTGGCCGCCTCGTGCCGACGACCCGGCGCGCGTCGAGGAGGTCGAGCTCGACGACGGCCGCGTCGTGCGCGGCCGGCGCATCATGTCGCTCGACGTCTTCCGCGTCGCCGGCGGCGAGGAGGTGCCGCTCGCGCGCGTGCAGCGCACGGTGCGGACGATCTCGTACAACTCCTTCCCGCCCTTCCCGTCGCTGCTGATGCTGCCGCAGGTGATGGTCGCGGGCGAGCGCGCCAACGACGTGTGGTTCACCATCGTGTGCGCGGCGGCGGTGCCGGCGATCTTCTTGCTCTTGCTGCGCCGGCTGCGCGCCGCCGGGCTGTCGCAGCGGACGCCGAGCGAGGAGCTGTGGCTGACCGGCCTGCTCGCCTTCGGCACGGTGTTCTTCTTCAGCGCGGTGCAGGGGCGCGTGTGGTTCACCGCGCACGTGGTCGGCGTGCTGTTCGCCGCGCTCTACCTGCTGTTCTCGGTCGAGGCGCGCCATCCGCTCCTGGCCGGCATCGCGCTCGCCTGCGCCGGGTTCACGCGCACGCCCATGCTGTTCATGTTCCCCATCTTCCTGGCCGAGGCCTGGCGCATGCGCCCGCGCGACGCCCTGGGCGTGACCCGCTTCCCGCCCCTGCTCAGGCAGCTGGCCGCGTTCGCCGCGCCAGTGGTGGCCGCGGGCCTCGTGGCCGCCTGGTACAACTACATCCGCTTCGGCGAGGCGGGCGAGTTCGGCCACAGCTACCTGGCGGTGCGCCAGCAGGCGCAGATCGAGCGCTACGGCCTGTTCAACTTCCACTACCTGGGGCGGAACCTGGCCGTCGCCCTGACGCTGCTTCCGGATCTGACGGTGCGTCCGCCGCACGTGTCGATCAGCGGCCACGGCCTGGCCATGTGGTTCACCACGCCGGCGCTCGTGTACTTGCTGTGGCCGCGCCAACGCGGGCCACTGCATCGCGTCTTGTGGGCCACGGTCGCCGTCGTCGCGGCGTTCACGCTGCTGTACCAGAACTCGGGCTGGGTGCAGTTCGGCTACCGCTTCAGCCTCGACTACATGGTGCTGCTGGTGGTGCTGCTGGCGATCGGCGCGCGGCCGCTGACACGGACGTTCCGCGCGCTGGTCGTGGTCGGCGTGCTGATCAACCTGTTCGGCGCCGTGACGTTCAACCGGGACCCGAGGTACTACCGGCTGGACAACGCGACGTACGGGTCGGTCGTGCCGCACTGAAGGGGGCGATGTCAGAGCCGCAAGGTAAGGTCCGTCCTCGCCATGCGTAGTGGTTCCCTGCAGCGACTTCTCGAAGCAGCACGCGCACTTCCGGGTGATCGCGACCCCGTGGAGTGTTTCGTACCCAGTCTCCATGCCGTCGATCCGGCGCCCGATCCGCAGGATCTGCGCGAGCTGCGCGCGCAGGTGGGCGCGCTGGTGCGCGAGCTGGCCGATCGCACCGAGCCGGCGCTGCACCAGGCGCTGGCGCGGGCGGCCTCCGCCTGGGACCAGGCTGACGCGCTCGTGATCCTCGACGACGCGCTGCTGGGGCGCAACGTCGAGCTGCAGACGCGCTGGCGCCAGGCGGCGCACGGCGGCCCGGCGGAGCGTGCGGCCGCGGTCGAGGCGCTGCTGGCGCTCGACGCGGCGTTCGGCCTGGTCGCCCTGGTGGAGCGACGCCTGGCCACGCTGATCCGCCTGCGCGGCGACGGCGATCTGCTGCCGGAGGGGCGTCCGTTCCTGGACGTGTCCTCGGCGCTGCACGACGTGGCGCGGGGGTGGGCGTGAACGTACGGCACGCGCGCTGGGCGCTGGGTGCGGCGCTCGCGGTGGTGGCGCTGACGGCAGCGCTGCGCTCGCTCGTGGTCTACGCCTCGCACGACCTGCGCCTGGGTGTGGCCGCGGTGGCGGTGCTGGCGGCGATCCAGGCGTTCGGGTTCCTGACCCTGGGCCGGGCGCGACGCCGGCTGGTGGCGGAAGAGGCGGGCCTGGGCGGCGCTGGCAGCGAGCTGTGGACGGCGCGCCGGCGCACGCTGGAGAACATCCGCGCGCGCGGCGCGCTGCCCGACCTGGACGCGCTCGCGGCCGCGACCGCGGCGGACGAAGGCGGGCGCGCCTACCTGGGCCGCTACCTGGTCGCGGTGACCGTGCTCGTGGGCCTGGTGGGCACCTTCGCCGGCCTCATGGAGACCATCGGGCAGGTCGCGCCGCTCATGAAGGACGAGTCCATGTCGGCGCTCCAGCTGGTGTCAGGGCCGCTGGCGGGCCTGGACGTGACCTTCGGCGCCAGCATCGTGGGCATCCTGGTGACCCTGTCGCTGTCGCTGGTGCAGGGCGATCTCGTCCTGGCCGAGGAGCGCGTGCTGGCGCGGCTGGAGGAGCGCACGCGCCACGAGCTCGTGCCCGAGCTGTGGCCTCCGTCGGAGGCGTCGGCCGAGCGCACGGCGCGCGAGCTGGCCGCGCTGCGGACCGAGCTGGCCACGTTCGTCGAGCGCAGCGTGCAGGGCACGTCGGCGCGCGTCGCGGCCATCGCCGCCGAGGCCGTGGGCGGCATCAGCGCGGCGCTCGAACGCACCCTGGGCCAGGCGGTGACCAGCGCGGCCGAGCGCATGGCCGCGTCGGTGGCCGAGGGCAGCACCGCACAGCACGCCGCGCTCGAACGACTGAGCACGGCCGTGAGCCACCTGACCGCGGGCTGCGAGGCCATCGCGGCACGCACCGTGACGACCCTGGAGGGTGTGGCGAGCCGGACGAGCGGCACGCTCGAGGGCGTGGCCGGGCGCGCCGTGGAGGCCATCGGCCAGGCCTCGGCGCGTCACGGCGAGGCGCTCGTCGACGTGGGCACGAGCACGGTGGCGGCGCTCGAAGCGGTCACGGCGCGCGCGGTGGAGCAGATGGACGGCGTCGCCGCGCGCACGAGCACCACGCTGGAGAGCGTGGCCGGACGGACGGTGGAGAGCCTGGACGGCGCCGCGGTGCACACGAGCGCCGTGCTCGAAGGCCTCGCCGGCCGGACCGTGGAAGTCCTGGACGGCGCCGCGGTACGCACGAGCGCGGCGCTCGATGGCCTCGCCGGCCGGACGGTGGAGAGCCTCGACCGCCTCGCGGCGCGCACGGGTGCGGCGCTCGACAGCCTGGCCGGGCGCAGCGTCGAGTCGCTCGACGGCGTCGCCGCGCGCACGAGCGCCGCGCTCGAAGGCGTGGCCGGGCGCACCGGCCAGACCATGACCGAGGTGGCGACCCTGACGGTCGATTCGCTCGACGGCGTGGCCACGCGCACGGGCGCCACGCTGGAGGGCGTCGCCGGCCGGGCCGGACAGATGCTGACCGAGGTCGCGGCGCGCTCGAGCGAGGCGCTCGATGCCTCGAGCCTGCGCACGACCCAGCAGCTCGACGGACTGACCACGCGCCTCGAGCGCAGCCTGGATGGCCTCGCCGACGGCGTGACCCAGCGCCTCGAGGATCTGGCGCGCACGCAGGTGGTCGAGCTGGCCGCCGCCCGCACCGGGCTGCTCGAGGCGGCACGGGTCGACGTCTCCGAGCACGCGACCCGGCTGTCCGAAGCCGCCACCGAGCTGGCTCGCGCGGCCACCGAGCTGCGTAGCGGCGCGGGCGAGCTGTCACCCGCGGTGGCCGCGCTCACGCCCGAGCTGGGCGCGCTGGCTCGCGAGCTGGCGCTCCTGGCCGGACGCCTCGAGGCCGAGACGCCCGAGACCCTGGTGCTCGAGGAGCTGGTCCGGCTGGGCGAAGGCATCGCGCAGCTGCAGGATCTGGCCGCCATGGTGCCGGCCGACCCGCCCGCGCGCCGACGTGCGCAGGGCAAGGCGAACGGCGGAGTGACCTGACATGGCTGGCCGCGAGCGGCGCCCGCTCTTTCCCATCAACGTGTGGCCGCCGCTGGTCGACGCGGTGACGCTGGTGCTGGCGGCGTTCGTGCTGGTCATCCTGGTGGTGCTGCTGGCGCAGCGCGGGCTCGTGCACCGGCTGACCGAGCGTGAGCGCGAGCTGGAGAAGCTCAAGCAAGACAAGGCGCGCATCGAGCACCGCCTGCGCGCCCTGGCGGCCACCGGACTGGTCGAGGTCGTCGACGGCAAGGTCATCCTGCAGGGCGAGGTGCTCTTCGGCAGCGGCTCCGCCGAGGTCACCGAGCAGGGACGAGCCTTCGTGGCCCAGCTGGCGCCGCCGCTCCTGGCCCTGCTCGAGAGCGAGCCGGATCAGATGGTGCTCGTGGGCGGGCACACCGACGACCGGCCCATCCGCACCGCGCGTTACTCGTCCAACTGGCAGCTGTCGACGGCACGCGCGGTCTCGGTGGCGGACGCGCTGCAGGGCGCCGGCCTGCCCGCCCAGCGTCTGGTCGCGGCCGGCTTCGGCGAGCACCATCCACGCGCCGCGAACACTGACGACGCCAGCCGCCAGCGCAACCGGCGCATCGAGATCCTGCTCGTGCCCATTCGCTCCGTGGCCAGCGAGATGGCCGCGCCCGCCGCACCATGAGCGACGACGCGGCCGCCTACGCCACGGCGCTGCTGCGCCAGGTCGAACGTATCCTGCGCGTCACGCCCGCGGCCGACCTGCACGACGCCTGCGCCAGCCTCGATGGCTTCGTGGCGGCGCCGCGCGCGGCCACCTACGTCGCGGCCACGCGCGCACTCGCCCGCGCCCGGCGCGCGCACACCACGCAGCACCTGCGCGCCTTCCACGACGATCGGATCTTCCGCCGCGGCCTGGAGGCGGTACGCGCGGTGCCCGGCCTCGACCCGGGCCAGGCCGAGGCGCTCGCCGCCCTCGCTCCCGTCGATGCGCGTACCGGGCAGCGTCTGCTGGCGCTGGCACAGCTGCTCGAGGTCCACGCCGAGCTGGCCGGACGCGCGCAGGCGGCCTTTCGCGAGATCCGCCGCAAGCTGGCCGCGGCCTCCGTGCCGCCCAGGCCGCGTCCGTACCAGTAGAAGCCTCTCGAATGAGGCAGTCGGACCCGCCCGGCAACGTACGTTATCCGAAATACTCATCTTTTTGACCTAACCCGTCCGGCCCAGTAAGATTGCCCACACATGCTGTCCAAGCGCATCGTCGCGATCGCGGCGGACAAGGCCTTCGCGAAGAAGCTCGCGGCGGGCCTCATGGCCGCCGGCGGCACCGTCGAGACGGTGGCCACGATCGACGATCTGGCCAAGGGCGAGATCAACGCCGACCTCGTGGTCGCCCACGTGCCGCCCGGCGACGGCACGCTGGTCTCGGCCATCAACGAGCGCATGCGCAAGGACGCCGGCTTCATCTGCGTCATCGACCACTCCTCGATCGAGCAGATCGTCGAGGTCATGAAGGCCGGGCGCGTGTCCTCCGTCCTGGTCGCCGACGATCTGGCGCCCGCGACCCTCTCGGCCACCGCCACGCGCCTGCTCTACGGCGACGTCTTCGGCCTGGAGAAGTCCATGCCCTGGGGCGTGAAGATCTACTCCACCCTCGTCGGTGACTACCAGGAGAAGTCGGTGGTCATCTCGGCCGTCTCCGACTTCGCCACCGCCATCGGGGTGCGGCGCAAGTACCGTGAGTCGATCGAGCAGGTACTCGACGAGTTGCTGATGAACGCGCTCTACGACGCGCCCGTCGACGCCGCGGGCAAGCAGATGTTCGCCGACGTGCCCACCAAGACGCGCATCTCGCTGCGCATGGAGCAGAAGGCGGTCGTGCAGTACGCCTGCGAGGGCGACCTGTTCGCGCTCTCGGTGCGCGACAGCTTCGGCGCGCTCAAGGGCGACACCATCGTCAAGTACCTGGACAAGTGCCTGCACGCCGAGCAGCAGATCGACCGCAAGGCGGGCGGCGCGGGCCTGGGCCTGTACATCATCGCCAACGCGGCGACGCAGTTCGTGGTCAACATCTTCCCTGGCGTGGCCACCGAGGTCATGTGCACCTTCGACCTGACCGCGCCCAAGGTGCAGTGCAAGCACTTCGGCATCTTCTACGAGCGCATCGACTCGTCGGGACGCCTGGTCGCCGGACAGTCCAAGCTGCTGGGCGCCGGCCGCGCCGCCACCATGGGCGACGCGACCGTGCCGCTCTCCACCGGTCCGACGCGCGGGGTGACCTTCGCGCTGGCGGCGGCCATCGTGCTGCTGCTCGCGCTCATCGGCATCGTGGCTTACCCGCGCTTCATCGCCAACACCGGCTCCATCGCCATCACCTCGCAGCCGCCCGGCGCCACCATCGAGGTCGACGGCCGCGCCGTGGGCACGTCGAATGGCCCGCCCCTCGAGGTCGACGATCTGTCCCTGGGCAAGAACTACAAGGTGACCGCGCGCCTCGACGGCTACGAGCCGGCCGAGATCAT
>Ga0209515_10002018_pt1 | contig 32201 bp, 27 predicted proteins | sample Subgroupgradi54m_FD_187454 | JGI IMG/M metagenome (GOLD analysis project Ga0209515, IMG submission 187454) | Subsurface groundwater microbial communities from S. Glens Falls, New York, USA - GMW60B uncontaminated upgradient, 5.4 m (SPAdes)... ... | reverse complement strand
CAATGTGCAGTTCAATACGAAAGGTGGTGTGAGAGGATTTACGGTAGTCGTTACCCATCTTTCCATCGTATCATGCTGAAGCCGTCGCCTGAAGGCGAGGGTGTTCACCCACCCTGAGAGAGGCCATAAAATAAATAACTTTTTTGTTAGTTTTAAGGCCCGAATGAGGAAAAGCCGCTTAAAAGCGGCTTTTCCTCATTGAACTCTATTTCCACAACCTTTTACTCCCCACCCTCGTACGCCTGCGTAAGTGCGGCAATATCAAACTTTTTCATTTTAAGAAAAGCTTGGGTTACTCGCGCAACCTTTTCCTTATCCCCGCTTGTCATCATTTCATTCATGATGGTAGGAACAATTTGCCATGATACACCGTATTTGTCCTTGAGCCATCCGCACTGCTCCGACTCGGGAACTGCGGAGAGCTTGTTCCAATACTCATCAATCTCTTCTTGCGTATCGCAATAGACAATAAACGATAGCGCTTCGTTGAAAATAAAATCATGAGGACCAGAACTGTCCATTGCCATGAATCCTGTGCCAGCGAGAGTAAAACGCGAGTGTTTGATGAAGCCTTCAGTGTCGCCCTCGCCTTTTTCATACGGCACAAGCATCTCCGTTGTTGAGTTGGGAAAAATGCTTGTATAGAAGTTGATTGCCTCTTTTGCCTTGCCTGCCATTTCTTTGGTAAACATCATCATCGGTGTAATCTTCTGCTCCATTTGGTGATGCTCGCTCATGGAAAGTTGCCATGAAAGACCGTACTTGTCCTCTAACCATCCATACTTTTGTGCCCATGGGTACGTATCGTAGGGCATCAGCGCCTTACCACCTTCAATCAATTTATTCCATACCGCTTCAATCTCCGCTTCGGTATCAAATACCACAAACAACGATATCGCCGGATTGAGCTTGAAATACGGACCTGCACTGATCGCCATAAAGTCGTGTCCCGCAAGTTGAAAGTTCACAATGTCGCAGTCTCCCGAAGGCGTGCCGGTGATAGTGGTCACATTTTTTATCTGTGAATCACTAAAGAGCGTTGCGTAAAATGCACTCGCTTCTTTCGCTTCCTTATCGAACCACAGATGAGGGATTATTTTTTGCATAATGATTTTAATGGGAAAGAATAATATCACACCTTGCCACTATCAGCTGAGAATTTATTTAATAAGTATAATTTTTATATTTTAACATACCTCGTCTGCGGACCTGCGCCCGTGCGTTTTACTTTACCCAACTCCGTGAGTCGCAAGAGTGCTTGTCGGACTGTTGCAATAAGAACGCCAGTCTCTTTGCTAATTTCTGCTGGACTTGCTTCGCCTACAGCCACGAGATACCTCCACACCTCGTATTGTTTTGGTGATAATACATCTTCGAACTTCTCTTCTTCAAGGTATATAAGTGCCTTGGTTGCCTGCTCTTTCACCACTGAAAGAAAGTAATTGAGCCATGGCGCGATAGTGCCATGTTCAGTTTTGAATGATTCTTGAGATTTTCTGAGCGCGAGATAGTATTCGTCTTTTCTTTTCTCAATGATCTGCTCATGTGAGACATACTGGACAAATTGATATCCCGATCGCAAAAGAAGCATGTTCGTGAGGACACGAGACATACGACCATTTCCATCTTGGAATGGGTGGATCTTCAAAAACTCAACAAGGAAATTTGCGATGACAAGTAATGGGTGGAATCTATTTTTTTCAAGTGCATCAAAAGACCAATCTACAATTTCAGTCATTTCTTTTGGCGCAAGCCACGCGGGTGTAGTTTTGAAAATCACCTGAGTTACTTCACCTTTGTCATTGGCGACACCGACAAGATTTTCTTGCTTCTTGTAACTTCCTTTGTGAAGTTTATCTTTATCAGAATACTTCATCAGTTCGTTATGAAGCGAAGTGATCACACCTTCACGAAGCGGTAGTGTTTGGTAGCTGTCGAATACATTTTGGAGTGTCTCAAGATAGCCCTGTACTTCCTGCGAGTCGCGATCGGAGAATTTAGAAATATTGAGTTTGCTGAGGATTTCTTTTACTTCATCGTCGTTCAATTTTGATCCTTCGATACGAGTTGAGGCTCCGGCTGAAGTCACCAAAACTGACTTTTTGAGGCTTGTTATCGCCTGTGGTGTCATACGCAAACCTGACTTGAATTCCCCTCTTATGCCATCAATTTCACCCAAAATAGCCACAATATGTGGCTCTGGGCTTTTGATTCTTTTATCAAATTTGTGCGTGTGGTCGTTCATAATCTACCTAATACAAGACGTATAGTAGATAGTATCACATAATCGTACATAGAACAATGCAACATATCTATTTACAAAGCGAGGGGGTATGCACCACCTTAAGTGCACCATGAATCATTGCGTCGCAAACACCAAAAAATTTTCCGAACAGGTACATAAGTGCAAGCAAAAAGGCGTAAATGAGTAGCACTGAAAAATACTCATCTATTTTTTTGCCAAAAACAAGAACATTGACCTGAAATTCTCCGGCGAGCACCGTAAGCAATCCCACCAAAATAAACTTTAGAAAATTTCTTTTTTGCATATCTACCGAAGCGATGTCCCCTTTCTATCCGTTGACGATCACCTTAAAGCCACCGTACGCCATACGCTTCATGTCGAAAGGCATCGGCATGTCCTTATGCTTCTCGTACTTCTTCTCCATCTCCGCCATCACTTTCTTATTGACCTCATCACGATGTGCGCGTGAAGCATAAGTGATGTACGAAAACCACACCGTGTCGCCTTCCTTTGCTTTGATCATCTTCGGAAAATTGAGCGCTGGCGTCCCTCCCGTGTTGGGGCTCATATCATCACCCATGCACTCTTTGTATTCAAGCGCGCCATGCTTCATCCACATTTTGCTTGCCATCTTTGCCAGCTTGCGATATGCAGCAACGTTCGCTTTGGGAACCACGAGCACAAACCCATCGACATACGTTGTTTTGATTGTTGTTTTTGTTTTGGCCATAATGATTGTTGGTTATTTCTAAAAACTCATTATACCAAGTAATGAGAATCATTGTGGTCCCTCTTGCTCCATTAGCCTATTTCCCATTTTTGTTAATGGGTCCCCACTTACAACTATTTTCCCGCTTGATATCGTTTGGGATTAACCTTTTCTGCACCATCGCCGTATTTTTCTACATCGGGGTCAACATGATCCGTGCCATGGATATTATCCGGGCCCACAGCGCAGGTGCGTCGCAATAACCAATCATAAAAAGTTATTATCTCTAAGCCCGTCAATAACTTTTCTGCTTGTTCACGGGTCTGAAAATTCATTTTGTGACCTTCAACATTCCATTCATCTTTTACACCAAAAAATTGACCCGTAAGTATTCCCCCGGTTTTGAGAGAAGAAATAATTGATTTAAAAACTCTTTCAAAAGTAGCTTCAGGATTGAATGGTAAAGAGTACTGAGCATTGATAAGATCATATTTATTTTCAACGAAATCAAAGTCCTCAAAAGTACTAATAACGTACGAGACGATTTCTGGTGGAAAGTTTTTAATAATATCTTGCGCAATTGGTTTGCTATCCACGGCCGTAACATGCTTGAAACCTTCAGAAACCAGATACCTGACATCATTTAAAGCTCCTGAACCCAAATCAAGTGCTTCGTCTTTATCTACCACCAAATCCACAGCCTTAACAAGTAGAGGTCGGGGTTTACTATCTTTTGTTCGTTCAAAATATTCTTTCCAAGTGTTTTCTGACATATATGACACAGTTAATCTTCCCTATATTAGCAAAAAATCACCGACTTGTATTGGCGATTGTTTGTCAACGGTGCCCGACACTGTTTTCTGTTTTCTAAATGCATAACAATTCCATACATGTAGACCCCTTCTACTGTTGGTAGAATATTCTTGATTGCCTCATTTCCAAGAACTTTTTCAAACTGAGACAAAAACAGGTTTACTATAGAGATCGTCTCACTAAAATTAGCAACGAGTTGGGATTGTATTTCTTGTTCTTTCATAATATTTGGTGTGGATAAGTCGACTTTGATTTTCTATTTTTTTTCTAGTATACTTTAAATACAATAATCAAGTCAAGAGTATGCTTACAAAACGACAAAAAGAAGTCTTCGACTTTGTAAAAGAGTCCTCGAAAAAGAAAGGCTACGCACCTTCCCTTGAAGAAATTCAAAGACATTTCAAACTTGCCTCTGTTTCTACTGCCCATTTTCATATAAATAAACTACGAGATAGTGGGTATTTAGATAAATCTGAAAATAAAGCACGTTCTATAAGTATTTCTTCTGACGAACCTTTAGTAAGCATTCCTCTCCTGGGTACTATTGCTGCAGGCGAGCCAATCGAAGCAATTCAGGAAAAGGAGACAATCGCTATCCCAAAATCAAAAATGCCTAAGAGTAGTGATGTTTACGCCCTCCGTGTGTATGGCGATAGTATGATTGATGAAAATATTAACGACGGAGACATTGTGTTGATCCAGAGTCAATCGGTAGCACACAATGGTCAAAAAGTTGTTGCTTTGATTGATCAAGAGTCCGCCACGCTTAAAAAGTTCTTTAGAGAAAAAAATATGATACGACTACAGCCTGCGAACCAAACAATGCTTCCTCTTTTTATTGAGCCTGAACGGTTAACTATCCAAGGTGTAGTCATAGACATCATTAAATCCAATGAGAAAGATTTCGAGAGGGAGAGAGCGGAAAATATTCTTCATACCATTCCTCACGCACGTCGCCCAAAGGGAGGAGCTGAGTTGATTTATCGAGGAAAAATAAAGGAAGAAGAAGTCATTGAAATCAAAGCGGCTCAGCTTCAACTTACTAAGAAATATGGGTCAAAGTCTGTAAATAAATTAATTGCAGGCGACAATCTCAGTATTCTTAAGAATTTATATGAAAACGAAAACATAAAAGGCAATGTCGAATTAATTTATATCGATCCTCCTTTTGGTACAGGGCAAGATTTTGTTGGTTATAACGAAGAAAACTTTTATAGCGACAAACTGACAAATACAGATTTTCTTGAGTTTTTAAGAAAAAGACTGATCTTTCTTAGAGAATTGCTTTCCGAAACAGGTAGCATATACCTCCATATTGATCAGAAAATTGGACATTATGTAAAAGTATTAATGGACGAAGTATTCGGAGAGGAAAATTTTAGAAATGACATTACCAGAATAAAATGTAATCCAAAAAATTTCGATAGAAAAGCCTTCGGAAATATAAAAGATGTGATATATTTTTATTCCAAATCGAAACCAAATGGACATGACCCAATGTCTTGGACCGACCATCGTATAGCCTTAACTGAGGAGGAGATCATAAAACAATTTCCCAAGATTGACAAAAAAGGGCGTAGGTATGCCACTACACCTCTTCACGCTAAAGGGGAGACGCAAAATGGTCCTACAGGCAGAGAATGGAAAGGAATGCTCCCACCGAAAGGGCGACACTGGAGATATAACCCTGAAGAATTAACACGCCTAGATAAAGAAGGATTGATTGAGTGGTCTAGTTCCGGAAATCCCCGAAAAAAAATCTATGCGGACGAAAACCGAGGCAAGAAACTTCAGGACGTGTGGGACTTTAAAGATCCTGGTTTCGAGAGCTCTCTTTACCCAACACAGAAAAATCGAGACTTATTGAAACAAATTATCCAGAGCTCTACTAAGCAAGGCGACTTAGTTTTGGATTGTTTTGCAGGGTCGGGTACTACTTTACTAGCTGCTGAAGAACTAAAAAGAAATTGGATAGGAATAGACCTCAATAAAAATGCTATTAGTCTTATAGAAAAAGAAGGGGCTAAATTAAAAGCTTCTTTTGAGGTTTATTCTGCCACCTAAAACTTTTTAATATATTCACGAAGGAGTAGAGCACTAAAAATATCAAGGTTGTTCATCACGATCTTATTGTGGAGTCCCCCAGTTCGTTCTACCCAGATATAGCCATCCAAAACAGCTATTCTTTTTACGTTTGGGCGCAATTTTCCTTTAATAAAATTTGATGCATCATCAAAACCTCGATCTTGCTCTCCTCCAGGAGTTGTAAGAAATTTAGCTTCACCAATAATATGATTCTTTCCTTTCTTTAAAACAAAATCAATACCTTTTGATAATTCACAACCCAACTGCTCTCTAGCGTATTTTGCAAGTTGTGCGTCCCCACCGGCAAGGATAGCCACATCGCGAGTATTGGCAAACTCTTCTGAATTAAGTACGGGATAACCTAATTGAGGCAACCATTTTTTGAATGAGTGTCCGAGTTGACGATTTGTCTCTTTGGGACGAGTTGCCTCCTTAAGAAGAGCTTCAATTCCCAATGAGTAGAGCCTTTCCGATATTCTATTGATAGTTATCGGATTTTGATCAATGGCCGCAGGGTTAAGTCTTAAAAATCCCACATAAGAATCCTTGACCGGAAAGACCTCGTTTTGAATTAACAGATGAACTAACTCTTTATTTTTTCTATTATGGAAAGCCTCTCGTATTTTCTTCTCAACCTCTTCCGTTAGTGGTCTACTAGGGTTTATATTCATAACATAAATAGCGCCCAAGGCATCTAAATATCCTGGCTTACGCGCTAGTTCTATACTCTTTTTAGTCCATATATTCATATTGATTCAAAGTTGCCAATCTGGCGGAGATGGGAGGAGTTTTGACCATTACATGGTCAAGTACCCCTTTCCCATTTTTTCGAATTAGGAAATTCTCAAAAATATGGGAGCGACCTAAAATTTCATTGAGTCTTCAAAAACTGAAATTTGGAAGCACTCTTGTGGTGAACGGCTTCGAATCCTCTCCGCGAGCAAAGCAGTTTGCTCGCTTATCTCCGTTAAGAAAATCACGTTTTCACAAACGGATTTTCAAAAACGGAGATGAGAGGAATTTCGACCATTACATGGTCAGTACCCCTTTCCCATTTTTTCGAATTAGGAAATTCTCAAAAATATGGGAGAAGGGCTTCGAATCCTCCACGGAAAGCACGCAGGTGCTTTCCTCATCTCCGCTAATAAAATATACGCCTTTCAGCGTTATTTTAATAGGGCGGAGATGAGAGGATTCGAACCTCTGGTAGGGTTACCCCTACGGCACATTTCGAGTGTGCTGCCTTCAACCGCTCAGCCACATCTCCATATAAAACAATACTGGAAATCTACCATAGAACTCTGGATTTTTCCATAAAGTATGCTAGGATATGACACATTACAGGACTTGATCAAATTCGGTCCTGTTTTGTTTGACCTCATCGTCTAACGGTTAGGACGTCCGCTTACAGCGGCAGTACACCTTTTGGCAATTTTGGAAAATTGCTCAAAAGGTCTTGCGGTGTGACGCCCATCGGAATGGGTTCCCAAAAACCACACCTCACCCTTTCACGAAAGGTCGTCGTCAGTAGCATTTTGGTTTTGGTTCTATAAATGTGTTAAAGTTTTACAGTTTGGCCTCATCGTCTAACGGTTAGGACGGCGCCCTTTCACGGCGTAAATCGGGGTTCGATTCCCCGTGAGGTCATCGGCTTTAGAAAAATGAGCGCATGCACATGCGCCTTTTTTCTTGCCGATGACCTCAAGTAGGCAAACTGCTTTGCCTACGTCGGGGAATCGAAGGGCTTTGCGTTATTTACGAGGAATTCTTATTCAGAGTAAATCGCAAAGGCGTACAGCTCCTGTAAGGAGAGGTTCCCCGTGAGCTATATCCACCCGCGGCAGTAGGCCGAGATTCCCCATGACTTAAAACCCACCCGCGACAGTAGGTCGGGATTTGCGGTCATTCTTCCCTTCTCGACAATATCGTATACTGAATTGGAATGGAAACAAAAATTCTGAAGATATATAAGTGGTGGCTCTATATCGGTCTTACGATTTGGAATGTTTATTTTTTCGCAAATGGCAATGCCCTCCCTCTGTATGCGGATTTGCTGATCCTTATCATGTACATCTTAAACAGGGCTTGGAAGGCAAATAAATTCCCCCGGTGGTGGTATACGCATCGAGGGTATCTTCCTTATTTCCTTATCGCATTGGGAATGGTGCTCTTGGAAGAAACATTGGCGGGACTGATCAATAATATAAACGAAGGATTTGCCATTCCGCTTTTTCTCACGCGAGTCGGGCAATTCTGGGCATTTAATCTGCTGGCATTTGCGGGACTTATTTTCGCACTCGCATTCATACATAAACTGCGCCTCCTGACCAAAAAAGAATCCGTCTTGCTTGTGTCGTTATTTGGAATCTATGCCGAACATGTATACATGTTCATAGTCTCCAATTTCCTGATTTTCTTGGTCTACGCTCCCTTGGTAATTTTTATCTATTACCTCATCTTCGCTCCTTCACTCTATTTCCTGTCGGGAGAGGAAATTCATACGCGATCATGGCCGCAAATTATCCGCTATGTTGTCGCAGTCGTATTGGTATTCTGCATGTCGCTTCCGTTCATCGGAGCATTGAGCAAATTGCGCGCGACACATCCTGACAATTTTCCTCCTTGCTCAATGATTGCGTGCTAATGTTTAGCTCGTCATGGGAACGGGGTTTCCCATCATGGGAGCGATACCCGGGGTTACCGAACCGGAGAGACCGAGCGATTGCTGTACATATCCAATAATGCTCCAAAATCCGACCATCACAAAGAGAGCGACCATGCCCCAGATCATGAGGTGCTTCCCGGCGGCACGTGCCGACTCATCGCCGATATTTGCGATGAACTTAACCAATCCCCACATGAACATCAGCACCGCGAGCGAGGAGAGGAGCGGGATGAGCGCGGTAACAACGGATTGAATTTGATTGATTGTTCCGAACAAGGGACCGAGCGAGGCTTGGGCAAATGCGGCGGATGGAAAAAGTGCGAGCAAGATTAAAAATAGGGCTTTCATAAGGATAAATTTATTCTGAGTATATGCTATTAAACTACGGCAAAATGAATTGTGATGCAAGATGTCTTTTTTGTTTGCTCGAAGAGTAAAAATCCGATAGGATGCCCTCATGCGCATACTCGCTATTGAAACAAGCTGTGACGAAACGGCACTGGCAATCGTCGACACCTCGACAAATGACCACGGGGAGCAAGTGTTCACAGTGCTCGCAAATCATGTCCTTTCGCAAATCGATATTCACAAAGAATACGGCGGGGTTTTTCCCATGCTTGCAAAACGCGAGCACGCACGCACGCTCGTTCCCCTGCTCATCCAAACATTGCAAAAAGCGGGAATGTACAAAAAAACAAGCCGTCATGTGATCGAACATCCGCTTCGCAAGGAATTCCAAGACATTCTCGAACGCGAACCTGAACTCTTCGGACAATTCATTACCGAAATTCCCCACATTGATCCGCCGGCGATTGATGCGATCGCTGTTACTCAAGGACCAGGACTCGAGCCGGCACTCTGGGTCGGTATCAATTTTGCAAAAGCACTTTCGCTCGTGTGGAAAAAACCGATCATCCCCATCAATCACATGGAAGGACATCTCTTGGGATCGGTTGTCGAGGAGAATACTCCTGACACACTGACCCTTCCTCAAATTAATTTTCCCGCAATCGGACTGCTTGTTTCTGGCGGACACACGGAGCTTGTGCTTGTGCGCAGTTGGGGCACCTACGAACTGATCGGGGAGACAAAAGACGATGCGGTCGGTGAAGCATTCGACAAAGTGGCACGCATGCTCGGACTTCCCTATCCGGGCGGACCTGAGATTTCACGTCTTGGTAAAGAAGGAAAATCAGGCACGTATCCCCTTCCGCGACCAATGCTCCATTCAAAAGATTATGACTTTTCTTTTGCGGGACTCAAGACCGCCGTGCTCTATTTAATAAAAAAAATCGGAACACCAAGTGAGCAGGACAAAGCGGACATTGCGCGCGAATTTGAAGATGCGTGCGTGGATGTACTGATCGCGAAGACCATGCGCGCATGCGAAGAATTTGGTGCACGGCATATTATTCTGGGAGGAGGAGTTTCGGCGAATGCATTATTGCGCGCCCGATTTCACGACGAAGCGGAAGCGGTGCACATTCCGCTTTCCATACCTGACCACCATCTCTCGACCGACAATGCACTGATGATTGCCATTGCAGCGGGAACTCATCCTGATCTGCGTGCACAGGGCGAACTCCGCGCACGCGGTAATTGGCGACTGACGACTGCATAACTTGGGATACAAAAAAACAAAATCCGCTTTAAAGCGGATTTTGTTTTTTGTTGAGTTTGGTGAGCTAGTTAGAACTTCATCTCATCCGCCTCCTGACGGGCGAGCATATAACGTCGTCCGAAATATCCCGCAAGTCCGAGACCGAGAAGAGTGAGGAGGAATACGGTATATACTCCGGCGACCGTTAAGTTCGTGCGATCAGAAAGGGACTGTACCACCGCAGCAAGTCCCCTCTTGCTCTGCGTGGAGTCTTCCGTAGCCGTGGGAGCCTCCGTAGTAAGTTCTGCACCGGTTGCGGGAGTTGTTGCAAGCAACTGTGCAAGTGCAAGCCGTCCGCGATCTTCGGTAGTGGTGGATGCTCCTGATGCAATTGCTCCTCCTGTTTCAGTGGATGCACCGGCAATTTCACCAACACCCGCCGTAGTGCCCACGATAGGAAGCAGCTCGGTATTTCCACCTTGTGCATTAATCCGTGCAATCAAATCACGAAAAGCGGCAACCTCGGCAAGCTGGGTGGCATCAAGCGGGAATGCTTGCTGACAATAAATTTCATTGATCTTCTTGCGCGTCGTGTAATACACATAACCGGTATTGCCGGGAAGATCCCAAGGGGTGAGCACATCTGTACGATATTTATCTTGGAATGCGCGCACGGCCTGATCGGTGGTGATATCGAAGAATCCGGTTACCGCAAGATTGGTAAATCCTTCAAAATCGCGAAGAAAACTTTGCAGCTTGGTAACTTCCGCAGGATCGTTCGGGAGGCCGAGTCGCAAGTAATCGCGAAGATAGAAACATGCGGCAGGAAGGGCAATGGGTTCACGCTGCAATTCAATACCGACTGCGGTACGAGGACCATCGGAAGAAACGGGACGGAAATGCGTAGTGATTGCAGATGGAATTCCGTTGATCGTCATGGAGTGCGCGGTGGTGAGCGTTGTATCCGTAACCGTAGTAAGCGGATAGCCATAACCCGGAGCAGCACCAAGCGTCGAAACGGAATCAATACCATAGACAACACGACTGTTTGCGGGCTGGTTCGTATTCCATGTAATGGTTACTGTCGTGGTGCTGACAACCGTAAGTTTTTCATTAAAGATCGAAAGTGTAATCGGTGCACCGCCTCCACCGCCACAGTTTGCCGTACAACCCGTTGTGTTCAGCACAACACGAACCTCGCGTCGTACTTCCATTGCGGGAAGTCCCTGTGAATCTGAAACATTATAGGCAAGCGTATAGGTGCCCACACTGCCCGTATTGACCGGGCCGCCGGTAACCACGATGCGTGAACTGATATTCCCCTCTTCCGGATCTTGTGCCGTTGCGCCGGGATCGACAAACGTGGAGCCCACAGGAACCTCGAGCGGATTTGCACCGACGAGCGTGATCGTTGGGCGATGATTAGTCTCGCCGCCTCCACCGCCTCCACAATTTTGCGTACATCCCTGATTTAAGACATTGACCGTGCGCGTCTTTACATCCGCAGCAAGATTCTGTGAATCCGTTGCATTATAGGTAATGGTGTATGAACCGGCTACATTTGCATTGACGATACCGCTTGTTATCAGCTTCGGAGTAATCGTACCGTCTTCTTGGTCAAATACCGTCGCACCGGGATCGGTGAATGCACCTCCGACAACGAGCGACATGACAACATCGCCCAAGAGTGTGATAACAGGTTTGGTATTTTCACTATTATCCTCCGGGCCCTCACATCCTTCGTCGGCGGGATAATCGATCTTGCCGTCATTATCATTATCGCGACCGTCCGAGCACGCGGTAACCACCTTCACGGTGCGCGTCTTCGTATCGGCGGCAAGTCCTTTGGAATCTTTTACATTATACGTAACGGTATATGTTCCAAGCACTGCGGTATTCACCGTACTTGATGCAACAATATTTGCAGTAATGTTTCCATCTTCCGCATCGGTTGCAGTTGCGGCAGGGTCAACAAAAGTTGCACCGAGTGAGACCTCAAGAGGATTTGCACCGAGAACGGTAATTACCGGCTTATTGTTCTCGTCGTTATCTTCGGGAGTGCTACAACCGCTATCTTGCATGTCGATCTTTCCATCACCGTCGTTATCACGCTGATCATTACACTCGGTGAGTTTTGGATTTACACGAACTGTCCGCGTCTTTGGGTCTGCGGCAAGACCTTTGGAATCGCTGACGTTGTAGGTAATCGTATACGTACCGACAACGGCCGTATTAACGCTTCCTGTTTTAACGATATTGGCGGTAATGGTGCCATCTTCCGGATCAAGTGCAGTTGCACCGGCATCGGTATAGGTGCCGCCCACCGTCATGTCGATAGGATTTGCACCGAGAACGGTAATGACGGGTTTGTTGTTCTCATCATTATCTTCGGGATTCGCACAACCGGTATCCTGCATATCGATCTTTCCGTCGCCGTCGTTGTCGCGACCGTCCGAACATGCGGCGACCACCTTCACCGTGCGAGTCTTTGGGTCTGCGGCAAGTCCTTTGGAGTCGCTTACATTATAAGTAATCGTGTAATTTCCAATTGCATTCACATTGACCGTTCCCGTCTTGACGATATTTGCCGTGAGGTTTCCATCTTCGGTGTCCGCTGCGGTTGCACCCGCATCCGTATACGTTCCACCCAAGCTGACAATTGCGGGATTGGGAGGGAGTACGGTAATGACCGGCTTTTCATTTTCATCATTATCATTTCCATTTTCACAGCCCTTATCCTCGGGATAATCCTTATTGCCGTCGCCATCATTATCTTTACCATCGCGGCATTCCGGCTTTGTTGTTTCAGTGTTTAAAAAGTTTTTTCCGGTGATCTTTGCATTGGGATCGATAGTAAGTGCGTAGCATCCGCCGGCCGTAGTCGGGAATGTTTGAGTCCAACCTGCCTTGTTTACTTCGCAAAGATTATAGCTTCCCGCAAAAACATCAGGGAAGAAATATGACCCATCGGAAGAAGTGGTCGCCGTAAGCACAACCGGTTCGTTGGTCGTATCTAAAACTTGCGTGAGGGTGATTGCCCAACCCGGAAGCCCTTGCTCACCCGACGTAACGAGTGCATCGCCGTTATAGTCATTAATCTTCTTTCCGGCTACGGAGGCGGGGAGACGCTGACATTCAATTGCAGAAATTGCCTCGTAAATTCCTTTTAATTCCGTACCGCTTGGCGCAAAGAAATAATTTGAAGGGGTCGATGCAAGCTCTTTCATCAATGCTCCGTCAGCGGCGGTACCGAGACCGATCGTATAAATAATCGTCCCGGAATTTTTTGCGGCCATTGCTTTACTCTTTGCAAAGGCAGTGCCCGTTGCGACCGAGGTCGGCTCATTGGGAAGTCCGTCCGAAAGGAGGACAATGATGTGCTTCTTATTAACACGTCCGTGAAGGTTGATCTCCTGCTGCGCACGCTCAATTCCCGCGCCGGTATTTGTATTGCCGCTTGCGAACACGCTGCTAAAACTTGATTTCACTGCAGTAAAGTTGCTTGAAAGCGCCGATGTAAGAGAGGCGGTAGTTCCGTACGTGACAACACCAACCAAATCAGTCGAGGTGGAAAGCGTATTGATGAAAGACTTTGCGGCATCCTTGGCCTGTGTGAGCGGCTGCTCCGGACTTTCATTGTCATCATTCATGCTGCCCGAACGGTCAATCACGAGCATGACGTCAATCGGTGCGGCGCACGATTTCGATTCGGTAACAATGACCGTACGCGTCTTCGTTTGTGCGGCAAGATTTTGCGTGTCGGTTGCATTATAGGTAATCGTATACGTACCGACGACACTTGTATTCACTGTTCCCGTGGTGAGGAGCTTTGCAGTGATGTCGCCATCTTCCGCATCCTGAACGGTTGCACTCTGGTCGACATAAGTACTTCCTTGAACGATGGTTGTAGGGTTTGCACCAAGCACTGTGATCACCGGTGCGGTGTTTACGGGAGGGGGTGGAGGTGTGGGTGCTTTCTGTGCATTGAAGGCGACACAATAGTACACGCCGTTTGCTACAGGAGTTTGGACATAGTCATAGTTGTCATAATTCAACACATCCTTATGGCAGTACATTTCCGCACTTACCGCATTGCTGTTGCTCTGATGCGCACTATCGAAAGTGAACGGAACAAAGCCGTCCTTTAAAACTTCACGCACCCACACACGCTCATTATCAATCGTGGCATCAATAACCACCCGTGCAACACCGTTCGCATCAGTTGGTCCGAAAGTTTTCCAGTCACTATAGCCGAGACCGGTATTTGTGCCCGGCCCAAAGGAGCCGTCCGCTTCACCGACAAATTCTCTGTCGAGATTTTTCACACCGCCGCCTGCTCCGGCAAAACCCCATTGGAACTTCCAATCAGGAGTGAGGTGACATTCCGGATGCGTTGCAACATATGCTTCAGCTGTTGTTGCGGTGATATCAGGTCCACCCAATCCCCAATTTGGAAAATCGGATTCCTTGCCGCACTGAATCTTCGTTGCAACGATCGTGTACGTTGCGGGAGGAGTGGTTGTATCGGACACTTGTCCTTGAGTTGAGCTCGATGAGGATGACGAGCTTGAAGAAGAGGAGGAAGAGTTCGTATCCCCCGCACACTCGACGATCGTGGTGGCATTTGCCGTTGCCGAAACAGTTTCACCGTCGACAATCACCGAACCGGAAGCGCTCGCATTTGCTGTTGCGGTCCCCGCACCCGAACACGCCGCACTTGCCGATGCAGATGCCGTTGCGGTATTCAAGTCGGCAAGCAGACCGGTGAACGCTTCAAGGGTCGGTGTACTGGTCGCCTGCGTGGACGCATAGGCAATCGTTGCAGTCGAGGACGTTGCGAGAGTGAACGTGTTCACCGTGCTATCAGGATGGGTAACCGTAACCACGACATCAGCCGAAGCAATAAGCGGAGCGAGGCCGCTTTGCAATAAAAGCCCCAACGCAAGAACCCATCCACACAATCGGTGAACAAAAGTTTCCTTGCGAACTGAACGAAAAAGATTCGTCGTCATAAATGTAGAATTGATAAATAATAATAATGATACGTACCCGATACTAAACTCACGATGAAGAAATAAAATCCCCGCCTCTTCGGACGAGAGAAAAATTAAAAAAACAAAGAAAATTATGAATGAAACCGAACGATAAAAAAGTGAAACTGAAGAGGCGCGAGGAACTATTTCTTGTTGATGTTCATTATAGGGAGACTTTACAAAATGTCAATTCGTGGTTTGTCATTCCACTGCTCAACTGAGCCATATAAAGGACATTAGTGATGTCCTTTATGAATGTCTTTTATGTCCTTAAAAGAATTTAGCGTGAGTTTTCATAGTAAAGGACAGAAAAAAATGAAAAACTCAGCACTCAAAAAAATGAATTTTCGTGATACAATTACCTACATTATGGATCAGAAATTTTTATCCCCCTACAAGCCCGAGGAAACAGAGGACCGAATTTACCAGAAGTGGCAGGATTCGGGTTTTTTTAATCCCGATGTGTGCATTGCAAAAGGAGTCACCGCACCTGACGCAGAAACTTTTACCATTGTCCTCCCCCCCCCGAATGTGACCGGGGTGCTCCACATGGGGCATGCGGCAATGCTTGCGATCGAAGATATTGTTGTCCGTTATCATCGCATGCAGGGCAAGCGCACACTCTGGCTCCCGGGCACCGATCACGCCGCGATTGCTACACAATCAAAAGTAGAAAAACTTTTGGAAAAAGAAAAAGTCACCCGCCAAGATCTGGGACGTGAAGAATTTTTGAAACGTGTGGACGCTTTCGCGCAAGACAGTCACGACTCGATCGTACATCAAGTCCGCAAGCTGGGTGCATCGGTAGACTGGAGTCGCGAAGCATTCACCCTCGACGAGAAGCGCAACTTCGCTGTGCGTACCGCCTTCAAGCGCATGTATGACGATGGGCTCATTTATCGCGGACATCGCATCGTTAACTGGGATCCAAAAGGTCAGACGGTAATCTCAGACGATGAAACGGTTCACGAGGAGCGTAAAGCAAAACTCTACACCTTCAGATACGCAAAGGACTTCCCTATCGCAATCTCAACGACTCGCCCCGAAACAAAAGTGGGTGATACTGCAGTTGCGGTGCATCCTGATGACGCACGCTATACCGCATTCATCGGCAAGGAATTTGATCTTGAGTTTTGCGGTGTCCCTGTCCACATAAAAGTTGTTGCGGATGAAGCCGTTGAAAAAGACTTCGGCACCGGTGCGCTCGGCGTTACCCCCGCGCACAGTCAGATCGACTGGGAAATTGCAGAGCGCCATCAGCTTCCACTCAAGCAGGTCATCAATGAATATGCGAAAATATCGGTCGGTGATGAGCGCCTCAAAGGAAAGCGCGTTACGGAAGCACGCGAGATCATTGTGGAGTGGCTCCGTACTGAAGGATTGCTCGAAAGCGAAGTCGAGGTTACACAGAATGTCGCCACCGCAGAACGCACGGGTGCCGTTATCGAGCCGCTTCCGAAATTGCAATGGTTCCTCGCAGTGGATAAATCCTTCACACTGAAACATTCGGAAATTGAGGGTATCCCCTCCAGGAGCACGGTCACGCTCAAAAAACTCATGCAGACCGTTGTAGAGAATAAGCAGATTGAGATTCTTCCCGAGCGCTTCGACAAGGTGTATTTCCAATGGATCGACAATCTTCGTCCGTGGTGTATTTCGCGTCAGATCTGGTACGGACATCGCATCCCCGTGTGGTATCGCGGTGAGGAAATTTTCTGCGGCATTGAAGCCCCTCTCGGCGACGGCTGGGAACAAGATACCGACACCCTCGATACGTGGTTCTCATCGGGACTGTGGACATTTTCTACACTCGGTTGGCCCGATACCGAAGCACCGGATTTCAAGGCATACCATCCCACGCAACTGCTTGAGACGGGTTATGATATTCTTTTCTTTTGGGTTGCGCGGATGATCCTCATGTCGACCTATCACGTGGGGCAAATTCCGTTTGAAAAAGTGTATCTTCACGGCTTGGTGCGCGATGCAAAAGGGAAGAAAATGAGTAAGTCGCTCGGCAACACGCTCGACCCACTCGACATGATCGCAAAATACGGTGCCGACGCGACACGCCTCTCGCTCATCATTGGCGCAGGACCCGGTGCGGACATGAATCTCTCTGAAGACAAAATCCGCGGGTACAAAAAATATACAAACAAAATTTGGAATATCACCCGTTTTATTCTCGAAAAGACCGAAGGAGTTGATCTCGCGCAAAAACCGGAGCTTACTCAAATCGATGAAAACGCACTTCGCGAATTCGAAGAGATTGTTGCCTACACCACCAAGCACATCGAGGAATATAAGCTCCATCTTGCTGCGGAGAAACTGTACCACTACACATGGAACACACTTGCCGATATAATGATCGAAGAGCGCAAAGAAGCACTCACTTCCGGCGATGCAAAAACAAAATCTTCCGCAGCGTGGACACTGCGCTTTATCCTTGAAGAGCTCCTCAAACTCCAGCATCCGTTTATTCCTTATGTCACTGAGGAAATCTGGAGCACACTCCCTCATCGCACACAACCGCTCCTTATAACTCAATGGCCGACATAACACCTACGATTCTTTTTCTGGCACTTCTTGGAGGAATCCTCCCTTCAATCTTTTGGCTTTGGTTCTGGCTCAAAGAAGACGATCTTCATCCTGAACCCCGAGGATTGCTCATTCTCGCCTTTCTTGCGGGAATGCTTGCAACCGCATGTGCGTACCCCATTGAAAAATTCATCGCAAGCAATGTGGCGGGAACGAATCTTTTTCTCCTTTTTCTTTGGGGTATTGCGGAAGAAACATTAAAATTTCTCGCGATCTATATCGTCGCCCTGCGCACACGCTATTTTGATGAACCCATTGATGCGGTGATTTATTTTGTTACCATCGCGCTTGGCTTTGCCGCACTTGAAAATACCATGTTTCTCATCAACCCCATTGGCGACGGCGATGTCGCCGCAACCATTCTCCTTGGAAATTTCCGTTTCATCGGCGCAACATTGCTTCACGTTGCCGCAAGCGGGCTAATAGGGGTAGTGATAGCATTTGCCTTTTATTCCTCGAAGATGATGCGCAGATGGTTAGCCTTTCTGGCATTATTGCTTGCCATCACATTGCATACCCTCTTTAACTTTTCTATAATTGTAAGCGAGGGAGCATATCTGTATGAAATATTCATTACCCTTTGGATTTTTATTCTCGGAATTTTATTCCTTTGTGAAAAAATAAAAGGAATGCCCTTGCGAAGCAATATCGACTATCCCAACACCGGCAATATTATCATTGCAAATAAAACATTTTCTAAACTATGAACGAACGACGAAAAACATTTCTTGAGCGATTGACCGGGACCCAAAAGTTAAGCCCCGAAGAACTTGAAGAAGATCACGGGAAACACTCCTTCGATATTGAAACTTCTCCCAAACCATGGGCACACGAAGTGGACGGCGATCCTATTGAGGAAGAAATTCCTGACGACGAAGATAGCGAAGTCGAAGCAGGGCTTGCGATTGATATGTATGAATCCGACAATGAGCTCGTCATCCAGAGTATGATTGCGGGGGTAACACCGGAGGATCTGCATATTTCAATCAGTCGCAACAATGTGATCATCGAGGGAAGGCGCAATGCCCCCGAAGGAATACCCGAAGAGCATTATCTTGGGCGCGAACTCTATTGGGGTCCGTTTGCTCGAGAGATTGAACTTCCTTATGAAATTGACACTGAAGGCGCAGAGGCAGTCGAAAAATACGGACTTCTTATTATCCGTCTCCCCCGCCTCGACACCAAACGCAGTGCGGAACTGAAAGTGCGATCAATAGACTAAAAACAAAAAAATCCGCTCTATGGCGGATTTTTGTATAGGGTGCCGAGGACCAGGCTTGAACTGGTGACCCCTCGCTCTTCAGGCGAATGCTCTACCAACTGAGCTACCTCGGCGTATCTAACTTAATTTTTGTCTCTCTGCTTCCACTATTCCTTAAATTCATATCAACCAAGACAGCTACCCCGGCAATTACCAAAAACGTAAAGATTTCTTCATCCTCACGTAGGAAAAAGAATAACCTATTTACTTCATTTTATCAAGAATATCTTGAAAATTACTCGGGAGACCTTTACTGTCGGCTTCCATCTCATTAAACCGGTTCATAATGCTTTGATAGGTCGTAAGATACTTCTCAAGATAGGGTTGAAAGTAGTAAAACGACCATCCTGCAACACCGAGAATAACGAGCCAGTAAAAGAAGGTGAATATCTGACTCCAGATCATGCGCCGATGCATACTATGGAGCATGCGATTATTTTCGCGCGTGAGCTGAAGAATTTCATCAACCTTATCATGTTCCCCGTCGATCATATATATTCAGTATAACAAAAATAAGAATTAAAGAACATCACTTTTACTATTTAATTTCAATCACTTTGGTATATTCTTCTTTTGCTGAATCCGTAGTGTACTCATTTTGACCTTTGTATACTTTTATTTGAACATAATTATCATCAATTTTCTTCAGTGATGAACGAAAGGGCGAATCTACGTTCATAGTCCCGATTGTTTCATCTTTTTTTACTTCAAAGAGTATTTTTATACCAAACGTGAGAGGATCAAATTCTGCAATTTTTCTTTCCCCTGCAACAATAATTTTCTTATTAACCACGAAAAGTGCGCGATCAAGATCATTTCGACTCAAAACTACACCAATATCCCAGTACCACGAATTCGTATATGGGGATTCCAGACTAAGCTCGATCATTCCCGGCGGGTAGCTACCTTCTCCCTGCCATCGAACAAATATTCTTGGATAGGCAATCGCTTCGATATACATCGGACGTTCATATGATGTAACAAAATAATATGTTTCACTTTCTTTATCTTTAAGAAAGATGACATCCTCATAAAGCTTGCTTAACATTCGATCACTGGGATCTGCATACCCTTTGCACAAAAGAAGCAGGGTATATTGCTCTTTTTGATCAAGTATATATTCCTTATTTGGATCCTCATAACACCCCACACTCATATGGCCATCCCTAGGAAGAGAAACGCTAACCACTGGGTCTTGCTGAGATTTCAATGGGGGGAGTTGGGAAATCTGAGGCTGTTGTCTAAAAAATGAAAAGATAAACCCAACAAAAAGAATACTGGGGACAATAAAGACGAACGCAAATACCCAAAATATTTTTTTATTCATAACGAGATGTGCTCATTGTAACACCCTTAGTCACGGAAATCTATTTACTATCGCAAGTAAATTTCCCTAGGGGATATTTCCAACGTGGTGCCCCCGGCGGGAATCGAACCTGCATCGGCTCGTTAGGAGTGAGCCATTCTATCCATTGAACTACGGGAGCTATTTATATACTGCTTTTATTTCACCAATGAGTGACATTATGAGTTTAAAGTATTTTGCACTTTTAGCAACGCGTATACGACACATGCCATATTTCAACTTGCCAACTTTTTTACCATGAAGAACGTTTACATTGCGAATTGCTGACACTGGAATCCCTAGGATATTTGCCCAGTATGATATTACCATCTTTCGATCCAAATCTTCATAGATACGCACCGTAACAAGTAAATCATTTTTTGTTACACCAAACTCACCCAAGCAACCAACAAAAATCCTGATCATCTCGGGATCGGTATTGCAAAAATTTAATTCTGACTTTGTGCCTTCTCCCCAATACAAAGCAGCGAGAATAAGCAACTTGTCGCGATGAGAAAGTTTCTGAATCTCGAGTTTTGCATCACTTCGAGCAAGTTCCCAAGCAGCATGAGATCGCTTTTCGCCCCCTCCTTGTTTTTTCCTTAGGAGTTCTCGATATTGTGGCAGCACGACAATATCGCGACAATACTTATGCACTGTTGCTCCTGCGTGCTTTGTAATTTGCTTAATCTCATTCAAGCTATGTCCAGTTTCACGCAAATGTGTAATTTCGTGTATTTCTTTGGAAGTTAAGAATTTTGCCACGTTTAATATTTTACAGGATTGAATGATATCATTCAAGGACGTTATTGGTCTATCTATCTAAACTTATCAAAAAACTCGCCTGTACGAGTTTTGATTCCCTGTAATAAGAATATTTTACGCAACCGATGCAGGGGCGGGAGTATCGGAGATTCCGAGTAATTCCTGAAGGCGAGGTTTGTTGAAGCCGACGATCATGTCGTCACCGACGGTGATAACGGGAACACCCATCTGACCGCTCTTTTCGATCATCTCTTGGCGTTTCGCAATATCATGTCCGACATCAAATTCCTGAAATTCAACATTATTATTGCGAAAAAAATCCTTGGCCATTTTGCAGTAGCCGCATGTTTCGGTGGTGTAAATTGCAACAGGTTTCATAATGCGCGTAGTATGTTAAATGTATAAATATGACTCAAACGTTTTTCATTATAACATAGGTGATCGAAAAGCCTCTATGCTCCGGGATTTTTCATATATTTCCGATTCAAATAAAACGTAGCGTATCCAACCCCAATCAGGAGAAATCCCGCGAGCATAAGCATCAGAGGCCAGCTCAAACTGTCGCGAAAATACTCCTGCGTGATCTTGAAGATGTCTCCGATTAAAAATAATGCCCCGAGAAAAAGCATAATACGGCTGCGAAAATGGATGGCGAGAAACATTGTGCCAAATACAAGACCTGGAGAAAGTACTTCCCAAAAAATCGATTGCGTGGGTGCCCATCCTTGCAATGCAAACGCACCGCCGAGCACTGCAAGTGTGCCGAATCCGTAAAGAAATGGTGAGAGCACCTTGCGCACAGTTCCATCAAACGCGTAACCCAAGAAAAGATACGAGACTCCGAGAGCGACAAAACGATATGCCAAATAATCACCCCTGTCGATTATCGGTGTGCTACCCATGAGTGCGTTGGAGAGCAAGAAGAATGCAAATGTTCCATAAAGCACCGCAAAGGCGACAAGGAGATTGCGCTCAATGAAACGATATGCAAGCAGGTAGAGCAATACGAATGCGGTAAAAATAATCCCGGGGCCAAAATCACCACCGTGAAAACCGAGTTCATTCAATGTAACGAATACACCCCCCGGTATAAGGAGTCCGGCGAGAAAATGAAACGCGTCGGGAACTCGATCAAGTCTTTTTGTGGATTCAAGGATGACCGCTGTGGCGAAAAATGCGAGACCTGAACCCAAGGTAAGCACAATACGGAGAAAAGCGGAAAGATCAGTCCATTGTTGGCCGACAAAAATACCGATACCCAAAAATGCAATACCTCCGCCGATATAGTACAGCACACTTGAAATACTGAAGGCCCGCGACGGATGAGGCTCATTTGTCTCCATGAGGGTACGAAGATCTGCGGGAGTAACGAGTCCCTCCCGAAGGGCACGCTCAAGCTGCTGTAAAAGTGTTTGTTTATCCATAAAGAAAAAGTCTAACGGTTACCTCGGGAAGGATCAACGATCCACGCGACGAAAAAGTCGTTGTAATAATTTTCCGGCAAATTGAGCTTGAGTTCTTTTGTGTAATGATCTTTGTGTAAATATTCCTTATCGTAATTATTACTGCCCCCCATGAAAAACGGGAACACTTCCCCGCTTCCCTGTCCGCGGATGATATCAAAACCATCGGGAGATTTAATGCTTGAATCAAGGGTCAAACGTGATGCCTCCTCAAAAGACACTTCACTGCTTTTGTCGGTATCCGCATGGTAGATATAAAATTTGGGAACAATATCCTCTTCGGGCATTGCGCCGTATTCCTTGGGGACAGGACCGGTTTCTTGACGGACGAGCTTCTGACCAACAACACGATAGGTATGGGTCGGCCAAACACCTTTCGCGGGATACGGATATGCAGGTGCATAATAATTGTGCGGGGTAACATAGGCGACTCCATCACCCACCGCATACAAAAAGTCATACTGCGGGGAAGCGACGGGGCTCAACAATCGCGGAAGATAAATCACTCCGGCAATAATGAGCATCATAAGTACCGGGATCGCAAGACCTACCACAAGGGCAATATTTTGTTTCAATTTTTCCATACATACACAGTATACCATATACGGGGTTATCACCCATGCGATCACACAATGCATGAATTGTACGATATATCGTATAAATTTATTGCCGACGTAGAGCGAGCGAAATGAAAAAGTCTTCTTTTTCATTTCCGAGCCGAGGAGAGCTAAAAAAGGTTTAATACCCCGTGACTCTGTCACGGACACGCACGAGGCCTTGCGAGTTCTGCGGGTCCAGGGCTTGTCTTCATGCCCTGGGGTTTAATACCTTTTATCCTCAGAAAACGACGTGGGAGAGATTGGTGCGAGATGCGGGAATCGAAACTTACAGTTTCAGTACACCTTGGTAGTTTTGTAAAACCAAAACATTACCAAGGTCTTCGATTCCCGCCCAGTAAGCAAAACTGTTTGCTTACTGAGTGCCATCACAAGTTTTTATATGCACATCGAGTTTATATTCTTCGTTTACGTTTGGTGCGAGATGCGGGAATCGAACCCGCGCCACCTGCTTGGGAAGCAGAAATTCTACCACTAAACTAATCTCGCAAATTTTATGGGGAGCTTTGCGCGCGCACTATTACTCACCGCTCACATTCCCATGCTCATCAAAATCCAAAAGCTGATTTTATTTTTGCCGTCCATGTTGAAGCGTCATCAGAAACGGTAACCGTATGTATTTTTTTCTCGGAAGGCTGAGTGATAATGATAACTTTTTCCCCTTCTTTGGCAACCATAAACCGATCTCGTATTGCCGCTTCTTGCCCACGATCAGTGGAAAGGCGCTCAATGTCGGCACGAAGCTCTTCCGCACGAGATTCGAGTACGCGTAAGTTCTCTTGTGCACTATCGCGCTTCACGATGGCATCCTCACTCTTTTGATACATAGCCCATGCCCCACGTGCGATGAATAGGACAAAAATACCCAATAGAATAATAGTCGGCTTTGCATAAATTGCACGCCGCAACTTACTACGCTCACGAAAATCTAGCATTCGCGCCATTCCCGTAGTATACTATGTCGCATAAACAAAAAACAATTGCGTTTATTCTTACTTTCTGCTACTTTTCACTTATGCTATTCCTCAGAAATAAAAAACACCAGAAACGCATGAATGCCATATGGTCGGCGATGGGCATCCTCATCATTGCCAGCATGCTTCTTCTGTACGTTCCCGCGTTTATTCAATAAATGAAGAAAAATCGCCACGTGAGTGGCGATTTTTTTTGGAAGATTAGTCTTCCGCTTTAATCATTTTGACATAGACATCGGCGGGAATATTAACCTTACCCATTTCCTGCATCTTCTTCTTTCCCTTTTTTTGTTTTTCCCGAAGTTTCATTTTGCGCGTAATGTCCCCCCCATAAAGGTATCCGGTAACATCTTTTTTGAGTGCCGAAAGCGTACGTGAAGAAATAATTCGCCCCATCGCCTTGCCCTGAATCTTAATGATGATCATTTGCCGAGGCAGTGTTTTGTAGAGTTTTTCGACGGCTGCTTCCGCATCACCTTCCACGCGACGCTTCGAAACGACACGGGAAAATGCCGGGATGACATCACCCCCCACAAGAATATCGAGCCGTGTTACTTGCGCATCGCGATAACCGGCGATTTCATAGGAAAGCGAAGCGAACCCCGAAGAGACACTTTTTAAGCGATCAAAAAATCCCCGCATGAGTTCACGAAGCGGCATTTGGAATTCAATCTTAAAACGATTATCACCAAAGATATCCGTATCTCCCGTTTCCGCTTCATGTTCAAAAAGTATTTGCGTGATCGCCCCCATATACTCCGGCGGAAGGATAATCTGCCCCAGAATCCACGGTTCGCGCACCTCCGCGATCATGCTGTCATCAGGAAAAAGTGCGGGGGAATAAATCGTCTCGGTTTTTTTTGTTCGGGCGAAAGTTACTTCATAAGTAATGGAAGGAGTGGTTACAATAAGCTCAAGATTAAATTCCCGCCGCAACCGCTCGGAAATGATTTCAAGATGGAGCATTCCGAGAAAGCCGCAGCGGAATCCGCGACCCAATGTTCCCGATGCCTCCTCTTCGAATGAAAGCGAGGAATCGGAAAGCTGGAGTCGCTCAAGCGCCTGTCGTAATATGTGCAAATCATCCTGGCTTTCGGGAAAAATGGAGGCCCATACTACAGGACGCGGCTTTGCATACCCGGGAAGTGCGGGGAGTTGATCTTTAAAAAGCGTTACGGTATCTCCAACACCGGCAACACCCGGACGTTTAATTCCCGTTACGATATAACCGATTTCTCCGGCATGTAATTCATCATTAGGAACTTCGCCGGGAGCAAAATATCCCGTCTCTATGGCAAAAAACTTTTCTTTGGCGGCGAGGAACGTCAGCTCAGTACCCTTTTTAATTGTCCCATCAAGTACGCGCACATACAAAATCACTCCGCGATGATTGGAATATGCAAAATCAAAAATCAACGCGCGTGCACTCTTGGTGTCGAGAAATTCCTCACGGGGCGGAGGAATACGCTCAATGATTGCCGCCAATAATTCGGAGACCCCTTCACCGGTACGTCCAGAAACCGTCATGACCGAATCAGGTGAAACGGCAAGGAGGGTCGCCACTTCTTCGCGCACTTCATCAACTCGCGCAAGCGGAGAGTCGATTTTGGAGAGTACCGGAATGATTGCGAGTCCGTGCTCGCGTGCCATGGCAAGTGTCGTGAGCGTTTGCGCCTGCACTCCCTGCGTTGCATCAACCAAAAGGAGCGACCCCTCGACGGCCTGGAGTGCTCGGGATACCTCATAAGAAAAATCGATATGACCCGGTGTATCGATCAGATTAATAAGATACTCTTCCCCATTATGAGTGTGTGCCATGCGCACCGGTGTCATCTTAATGGTAATCCCCCGTTCCCGTTCAAGTTCCATTCCGTCCAATACTTGCTCCTGCATCTTGCGTTTTTCAATCGTGTGCGTTACTTCAAGCAAGCGATCGGCAAGAGTGGACTTGCCGTGGTCAATGTGGGCGATAATTGAAAAATTCCGTATATGTTTACGATCCATAATGATGGCTCCATACTAGCATAAAAATACGAAAGCACTATTGCATCGAGAGTTTTCTATATCATGGGACTTACGCAAACGGATGAGATTCATGTTTTTCCGCCCGAGTGATCACCACGGAGAGTACTTCCATTTTTCTAAGCAGAGTACTGCTAAGAAAAATTTGGTCGCTTGGAGAAGCTGTACGTGCTGGTACTGCTTCCCAAGTCTCGGGCAGAAAAACGTGAAGGTCGCCGTTTTGCGTAGGTCCTATAGCACTTCCGGCTCAACGGCAATGGGTTTCCGTCTCCAGAATTTATGGTGCAGTGCAATACGAATTTCTTCAAGCTCACGATTGCCCATAAGATAGAGCAAAAAGACACCTGCGCAAATGCCGATCACTCCCGAGAAAAATCCCTGTGCAAAAATACCCAGAAGCGTATTTTGATCAAACACCAACGCAAAAACTTGCAAACTATGATACGCGACAAAGCCCATACCGATGCTTGCGCTAAAACTGTGCAAAAATGATTTTTTAAGGCGCACAAGGAGTGTCGGAAATTCTTTTCTCAACAATGACAACAGTATCCAGAGATTTGCCAGCATGCCGATCGAATATCCGAACGGGAGCATCAACACGGAAGTATGCGACATGTCCGATACGCGAAAAAGCGTCTCAACAAAAAAACGAAACACCAAGGAGGTATGAAAGAGATGTAAAAGAAAAAATGATGCGCCGATCGTCAAAAATCCCCCCGCAAGGTTTGCATAAAGCGGGAGTTTGGTACGCCCCATGGCATACAGTGCTCGTGTCAAAAGAAGGACCAGATTTTGCGCAACGACCGAAATCGCGAATAGTGCGAGCGCGGCGGCCGTCAGACGTGTTGCGGTCCAGTCAAACGCACCGGAACCCAAAATAGTGCGGACAATCTGTGCGCGCAAAATAATAAAGAGAATCACTGCGGGAAATGACCAAAAAAGGATATGCCGTGTTGCGGAAACAATTTGTTCCAAGAATTGTTCGCGATTGCCTCCCGTCCAAAGTTTTGCCAATGTCGGAAATGCGGCAACCGAATAACTCATGCCGACAATTGCAAGCGGTATGCTTTGCAAGTTCATCGCAAGCGTAAACACCGCGATAGAACCACTCTCCATTCCAGATGCAAGCGCAATGAGCACCATTGCAGCAATGTTCGTTGAGGAAAGCGCAATCGTACGCGGAATGGAAAGTCTCACCACGCGACGCACATCGCGCCAATGAATTGAGTAAACGAAACGAGGAGGTACTCGTTCTGCATACAGAACGGGAATTTGAACGAAGACATGCATCAGCGCCCCGAGCAAGACACCAAATACGACACCTTGGAGTCCGAAGAAAGGCATGAGAAAAACAATTCCAAAAATAATCCCGATATTGTAGAGAATCGGTCCTGCGGCGAAAACAAAAAATCTCCGGAGCGATTGCGTTACCGCTCCAAAAAGATTGGAAAGTCCGAGTAAAAGCGGTGAAAGAAGCAAGAGTCGGGACAATACGATAAATTCAGAAAGTTTTTCCCCCGTAAATCCCGGGACAATGAATGTCGCGAGAAATGGCATGAGAAAAAATATAAGGACGATAATTGCAACCATGAACAAACAAAATGCGGTGAAGATCGTATTGATGAATTCACGCAGAGCCGAAATACTTTTCCCCTCAATATGTTCCAAAAGAAACGGGATCAGCACCGTTACGGCGACAAACGAAGCGACTGATGCGTAGAGTAAATCAGGGATACGAAATGCGGCATAATAGACATCGAGCGCTTCCCCTGCCCCGAACTGATGCGTGAGCAGACGGTCGCGCACAAGTCCAAGTATCTGGGAAAGGAGTGCGGTCCCACCAAGGAGAAAAGCGGCTTCATGCAAGCCGCTCCATTCTCTGTTAAAAATACGCAATAACCGTTCTCCCATGAGCGTTTAATTAGCAGCATCAACTCCCGCTCCGGAATCGGCATCTCGCGTCTCGAGTGTATGTAACAATTTGAGCACATCTTCATTACCGGGATTCAATGTCAACACATCGTTTAATTGTTGGATTGCCTCTTCGATACGCCCCATGCGCACATATGCTAATGCGAGAAAATATTTCGCATCGGCGTAAACAGGGTTGAGTGCCACCGCAGCTTCAAATTGAGATGTGGCGGACGCATAGTCCTGTTTTCCAAAATAAAGATATCCCAACGCGAAACGCAGAAGAAAGTTGGTAGGCTCGACCATAACGCCATTTTGAATGGTCGCAATCGCGGCATCGGGATTTTTGTCTTCAAGGTCAAGCTGAACACGGAGTGACACCGCTTCAACATAATTCGGGCGTTCTGCCAGTGTGCGGGCAAGATAGGTTTTCGTTCCTTCTCGATCTCCCGATGCATATGCAAGACGCGCGAGCATAAAGAGAATGCGCGGACTCTTTGGGTTAAGTTTCAAGGCATTTTCATAATGTTGCCGAGCAATAGGAAAGGTTCCCTGAATACCGAGTGATCCGAGCGTGTCAAACACACCGCCCATCTGCAGTTCATTTTCAAAATTACTCGGATCAAGCGCGATTGCCCGTTCGGCATTCTGTCGCGCTTCAACGATGAGCGAATTTACCTTCGTTTGCAGTTCTTCAGGTGCGAGGTTTTGTTTGGGGAGCATTGTGAGTTTTAAGAGTGCAAGATTGGAAAGTGAGCGGAAATAAAGATCGCGTTCCATTAATCCATTCGCGCGAATGAGCAATTGTTCGGCGGCAGCAATATCATTGATGGTGATTACCTGCTGTGCGCGGCCAAAAAGTACAAGAGAGAGGGTCTGACGATACAAAAGCACTCCCCCCGCAACACTTCCGATAATGAGCACAACAATAATCGGTGTTACCACGAATGAACGACGCCTGCGCCCCGAAAATGAAAAATGATATTTTGCCAATGCCCCTTCGGAGACCAAAAAGGCCACGAGTGCACCGGTAAAAAGAAATGTCAGAGAAAATACCGCAATATTCGGCAAGTAGAAGAATGCAACACTCCAAAAATACAGCACGAGGAGAAAGAGCGAAAAAGCCAGATAGGCTGCGATGCGGTCTTTGGAAAATACACGCATTAAATGCCGTATTTTCATGAATAAGAACACGATAAAGAAAAGCCAGAGTGCCATTCCGATGAAACCGGTGGTACTAAAATAGGTTGGTATTCTTCCTAAACCAAATTCAAAGGAAGTGTCCCAGAAAAGTGTCCGGTTGATCTCGGAAGGTTTGCTGAGAAGAAACGTTGAGCTGAAGTGATTGGGACCGGCACCCCAAAAAGGTGATGCGCGTAAGGATGTTGCGATAATATCAATCGTTGATCGGGGGGTAAGCACTACTTCCGAATACGGTGCGGCATAAAGGACTTTGCTTACAAGTGTCATCAAGCGATACTTGTTATTTCCGAAAGGAAGATTGGAAAGACCGCTTGTGTAGACAAGGGCAATCACCATGAGGAGTATGGCGAGTCCGGGGAGATGACCGAGTAGTCGTTTGGAAACGGGCTTGTGCGTATGTGAGAGTCCGGATGCGGCAGTTTCACGCGCCTTATGTTTATACATCTGCTCTCCCTCAAAAACCGCAAGGGCGATAAGCAGAAGAAGTATGACCAAAAGGATAATCCAAAGAATCGTGAAATTAACGAGGAGCAAGAAAAAAAGTCCGACAAAAAAGAACAGGTACGCGGGGATGCGCAGCAGTTTATTGGCGGGAAAAAAGTATAATGTCGTTAACACTAAAATTTCCATTCCCCCGATCAATGCGGCAAAATCATTCCATTTCCCCACCGGAGTTGCCGTCGCATTCGTGAACATATCAAATCCTAAAAATTCCGCTCCGAAAAAATGCCGCAGAAGATGGTAAAGCATCAGTAGTACTCCGGAGAATAAAAATGAAGCGTATAAAAAGAGCAAACGATCACGATTGTTGAATGCAATCGACGAAAGAAACAAAAGAAACACCAGCACAACAAATGCATTGACCGTACCAAGGTCGTACCCCGAACCGAAAAACGCAACTACCGGTGCGGGTGATGCAACCGCCGATAGGACAAATTGCACGACAAGGAGAAAGAGTGCCAAGAGGAGAAGACTCTTGGGTACTTCAACGTGCCCATCACGCAAGCGCGCAACCGCCCATGCAAATATGCCAATGAGCACAACAACCTCGAGCAAGATCATTTTTGCAAATTCCGGAGGAATCAACGCGGAAGGAACGAAAAAGAGCGGGAGCACAAATACTAATCCCGCGAGAAACCAAAAAAGAGCAGTGTCTGAAAAAAATTTATGATGCACCACCTTTCCCAAAAGTATTTTTGCAATGGCTCCTTTTGCGGAAAGCGGCGTGCGCTTCCCCTCGGTCTCCAATACCTGATGTTCTTCTGACATAATAAATGATGATAACTTTTTGAATAAACGCCTCCCGCATTGGGGGCATGATGTAGTGCAGTATACCATGCAAATACCCAAAATGTGCTCACGAAATGTGCAAAAAGAAAAACTTGCCCGATTGGGACAAGTTTTTCATATGCTCTGCATTGATAAGCCGAATTCTGTATCTGCCCGAAAGCAGACGACAACTATTTATCTAGGTCAATAATTACTCATTGACTCGAGCGGCACTTCCGTCTTACGACGGACACGGCCTTGCACCCGGGTAAGGATTTAGCCGTTTCACTTCCGTCTTACGACGGACATCTTCCCCATCTGCTTACGCAAAATAAGGAAGCCTAGCCTTTCGGCATCGGCGTCACTGCTCGCACCTCTTGGATTACTCCAGACGGGCGTTACCCGCTACCTTGTTAACCCTTAAAACAGGGTGAGAGTTCGGACTTTCCTCATCTCGTCATATAAACGAAACGCAGTTGCCTCATGCAGAACTTCCCCACTATAACAGAAAACGAGTGTTTGACAAGCAATCAATTATACAGTGATATTTTGAAACATAATTTTATTCGAAGAGACTTGCTCTAGTCGCTTCATTCCACCCCCACCTGTGCACAGTTCCGGCAGGGACTTCAAGTACATATTGCGCTTTTGCCCTGGGGGCAAATACCTTGGGATATGAATCGGGTGACACATTCGAGGTAATATCAACAATATGCCAGTCCTCATCAAACCAAATAATATCGATGGGAAATTTCATATCGAGCATCCAAAAACCATAGAGATCGGCGTGGTCAAAAACAAAAAGCAAACCCGTTCCATCAACGAGTTTATCGCGCCCCGAAAGCCCTCGAACACGTGCGGCCTCTGTGTCGGCAATCTCCACGAGCATTGTCGTCGTCCCTACGGTCATTTCTCGAATCGGAATCGAGGAAAGCATTGATGACGAGCGGGGAAACGCAAAAAACATCCAAAAAAATAAAACGAAAAAGATCCCAAAAGATCCGAATATCACCGTCGTTGTAAGTTCCCTCCTTCTCATGTCTCCTGTATGCACCCAGTATACCCCATAGTCTCAAAAACAAAAAAAACTCCTGTGCCAATGGCGAATAGACTAATGATGTCCTAATTTTTTCTTTCAAAAAAACCGCCCCATGAGATGGCGGTTTTGCCTATCTCACGGGGCGAGTATATTACACTTTCTGAAAGAACTGCGTGATAAAAAAATCTTTTGTCACGGTGCCACCCATTTCAAGGTCACTCAATTCGTGCAAGATCAAGGAGAAACCTTGCCGCTCTGCTTCGGCGATAATCTCTGTTGCAGTTGGTCGAGAAAAATATTTTATCTCCCCTGTCCGCGAGTAGCGCAAATTGTCATACGGCAAACCCTCAGGATTGTTGATATAACTTACACCAAGAATGCCTTTGTTGCGGAGCACATCTCTTACTGAACACAATGATTGTGCAATGTACTCCTTTGGAGTGTGCATGAAGAGTGCCGCTGAAGACCATACGCCGTCAAAAAATTGCAGTCGATCGGTACGCAGGTCATGCATGTCGCCCTCTAACCATAGAAGCGAGGATGTACCAGTGTCATCGGCAAAACTGCCGTATATAGATGTCGCACAT
>Ga0209515_10002017_pt1 | contig 32211 bp, 29 predicted proteins | sample Subgroupgradi54m_FD_187454 | JGI IMG/M metagenome (GOLD analysis project Ga0209515, IMG submission 187454) | Subsurface groundwater microbial communities from S. Glens Falls, New York, USA - GMW60B uncontaminated upgradient, 5.4 m (SPAdes)... ... | reverse complement strand
CGGACGAGGCGCGCGACATTCGAGCGTACGACTTCATTTCACATCACCACACGCTCCGCGCGTGAGACATTGGCTTCATCACGAATTTTTGATAAAATGAGTTCGAGCGAAGTCATAAAGACACTCATGAACGAAGTGAGTGAGAGGACTGAGTAAGCCAACTGTTTGGCTTACGGTCGGACTCGAACGCCGGAGTCATATTTTGTCAGCAGACAAAATAGACGAGGCGGTGCCCAGACCAAAGCGAGCGGCGGCGAGCTTTGAGTCGCGGGCGAGTCCGAGAGGCGGCTCCAACATCTAGTTTCTATGCGAGAAATTTTATAGAGGAAGAATCTCATACACCACCTCGCAACCGTAAAATGTCGGGCGGGTTTTTCGGCAACGACTTTCCGTAAAAGTTTTTGCGTCGGCGGAGATGTCGTCGCCGAGTGACTCGAACGCTTTTTCTTGAGAGGCGTAGGCTTTGATTGATTCAAGTTTTTTTGAAAGCGCGGAGGCGCTCACAGACAGGGGAGTTTCGCGGAGCTTTAGGCCGGCATTTTTTTCTTCCAAAAATGTTTTTAACGGAGTGGCCGTGCTTTTTCGGTATCGCGCGACGTACGGAAAGTCTTCATAGAAAAAGAAGCGGATTCGTGGCGAATTGTCCCCTGATTTTTCCCGCGCTATCCTCACGAAAGTGTCGTGGAGCGTTTGATGGTCGGGATGAGTGATGTCGGGTCCGAATTCGGCGGGGCCGTAGACTGAAATTTCCTTTACAAATGAAAAACTTTCTATTATTGTCCCGATATCTTTTTCAATGAGTTCCGCCAGTTTTTTTTGAGCCTCCGCGTCGCGGCCGCCTCGGTATTGAAAGTCCACGTAGTGAAGGTTTAAAGGGTGGGCGCCGGTTTGCGCCAAAGCCCGCGCGTTCTCTTGCAGCCGTGCCGTAACGGCTTCTTCGCTGTTCCGGAATCCCGAAAGCTTGTCCCAGCTTCCTTCGGTAGTTTCCGCCGGCTTGCCGCCGAAAAACGTCGCTACTACGGCGGGAGAGTTGTTTTCCGCCATAAAACCGCCGAGAGACAGCGTGGCGTCATCGAAATGCGGGGAAAGTATTATGGCCGCGGACGGCAGTTTGCCGCCGACAAAATGGCGCGTTCCCCAAAAGAAGAGGCTCACCAGCGTGAATGAAAGGAGGAATGTCACGGAGCAGTCTTTGAAAAAATTATCGTTCTGTTTTCTCATGCTAATCGGTTTTGGTTGGCGTGGTTGTACGTAATTCCGGCAACAGAGCTTTGACTTCCTCAACCGTTTTGAAACCGCTCTGCGGTGTTCGTTTAATGACCAATACGGGCAGTTTTTCCGCCGTAATGCCGTAAATTGAAGCGAGGGTTTGGAGAGCCGAGAGCTCGAGGTTGAAATCAAAAGAATATACTCGAAGCTCCGGATAGTGTTCGCGCAAGTAGGTGAGTACGTAGCCCTCTCTTTCGCAGTTGGGACAGTTATCGGCGTAAAAATACAAAATGGTTACCGGCGACCTCGGACAGTCTTTCAGTTTTTTGATAAGCAGATAATCTTTGATTTCCAGAAGCGAGTACTGTTTTTTGAGAGCTATGACGTCACTGTTATCGGTGCCGAATTTTTCCTCGCTGTAATCAAGTTTTTCGCCGAGCGAATTTAACTCCTGGGAGAGTAGGGAGTTTTGGGCCTCCGGACAGGAAAGTTCCCCCAGAAGGGCGAACTCCGTTTCGGAAGACAAAATATCAAGGGCGATTTGACTCTCGGTGGCCCGCAGTTCGTTGATTTTTTTATCACCGAAATAGTTTCCAAGATAAAAGGCGGTGGCGAATATGGCGACCGTGATGCAAAAAGCGTAGACGTAGTTTTTCCACATTTTAATCATGGAACATAGAACATGGAGCATGTAACATACGAAAGAAAGTTTTATCCTTACTGTTTCCGTTTTATGCTACGTGTTCCATGTTACAAGTTTTGTGTTTTCTATCTCCACCCGGTTTTCTTGGAAAAGGCGAGAGCGTAGAGAGCTTTTGAGAGCCAGAGAATTGAGAATACGCTGTATACGAAGGGAAAGTAGAGGGTGTGAAAGGAAAACCCCGTTTTCTTTTCGGAAATTTTTTTGCCGTAGAGTATTAGGCTTACCGTGGCCGAGAACAGCACGAGGCTTAAAAAGGTTTTCGAATCGGTATTGAGGAAAAACCAGTCAAAATGAAACCGTAGCCAGTGCCACTGTAACCCTACTGATTGTATTTCAATGGCCTTTTTTTGAATGGCGGTAAAGACGTTCCACAGTATCATGCCCGCGGAGATGAAGAACAACATGACGCTTACGAGCGCCGCCGGCAGGATGAAGAGACCGAGGTGGCCGTGTTTCCTTCTGAAAAGAACGGAGCGATAATCGATAGTGTTCGCCAGAAATCCGTAAATCCACCGGACCCGCTGGCGGTAGAGCTTACGGAGGGTTCCCGGACCCACCGTATACACCACGGCCGTGTGGGCGTTTGTAATACGGTAGAAGTTTTTCTGCATCCGCATGGCGATTTCCAAGTCCTCCGTGTTGTAGGCTTCACGAAATAGTCCGAGTTTGTCAAAGACTTCTTTGCGGAAAATGGAAAAGGGCCCCGGAGTGACGGTAATCGCGTTGATAATGCCGAAACATTTTTTCATGAAGATGCCCAAGTTGTATTCGTTACTTTGAACGTGGCGTATAAAGCGGTCCGGTTGGTGGATTTTTATGGCGGGCGTAACGGCCATAATTTTTTCGTTCTCGAAATAGGGCACGATTTTCTTCAAAGTGTCGCTTGGTACGAATGAGTCGGCATCAAGACATCCCACCAGGTCGGTTTTTGTTCTTGCCAGCCCCGCGTTTAAAGCCGTGTATTTGCCGCCGTTCGGTTTCCGGATAATTTCCACGCGTTTGTGGTTTCGAAAACGCGCGATGATGTGTCGTGTTTCGTCGGTCGAACCATCATCGACGATGATAATTTTCAGTTTGTCTTTCGGATAGTCGAGCTTTAAGAGCGAAAATACCGTTTTGGTCACGGTTTTTTCCTCATTAAAGACCGGTACGATAACGGTAACCGAAGGAAAAAGACGCGCCATTTTTGTTTCCTCGGTTTTAATAGCGAGGCGTTTCTCCCAAAAGTTAATCAACATGAAAACCTCGAAATAGAGGGCGAAGAAGAGGGTGACGTAAAACGTAAGATTGGAGAGGTGATTCATGCCAGTTTCCAAATCGTATATCATTCTCTCCGCAGATTCAAGGCCGATAACTTCCCTTCAGGAACTTAGATAGCCGCCATTTGTATGACGACATACAATACGACCACTCCGAAAACAGTCATGGCTGTTGTCCAGAGCGTCGGGTGCGCGTGGTGACTTTCCGGCAGAAGGTCGCTTGCGCCAATGTAGAGGAAGAATCCGGTGAAGCTTGCCAACACGAGGCTCAACGTTCCCTCCGGCAAAGTAAAAACGAGAGTCGAGACAACGCCGAGAATCGGCGCGAGGGCGTCGGCCAAAAGCCACCTGAAGGCTTCCGTGCGCGTGCCTTTGTTTTTGATAATCAAATTAACGGTATTGATGCCGTCGGAGAAATCATGCGCCAGTACGGCGACTGCCACAATGACACCTACGGCTGAAGAAACTTGAAAGCCGATGCCGATGGCTACACCGTCGAGAAAACTGTGAACCGAGAGGCTGCCCGCGCCAAGTTTCCCGCGAGACGTGGCTTTGTCAGCAGGGTCATCTTCGTGGTGGTGGCTGTGGAACACGATGAGTCGGTCGAGAACCATATAGAAGATAAATCCGAGCGCTACGACGGAGGTTATCAAGGAAATGTCATGATGTTCTTTTCCCAACTCGATGGCTTCCGGCAGGAGGTCAAAAAAGGCCACGCCGATGACCGCGCCGGCGCTAAATCCAAGGATAAGGTGCAGACGGTCTTTGAACCGCAAAGCAAAAAACCCGCCCAAAAGGGTTGAAGCAAAAGCGGCGATGGCGATAAGAATAAGCACGATGAATTTTGGTTACTTGGTAATGCACGCCCGGCATGTTCCGAAAAATTCAAATGAATGGCCGGTAATTTCGGCAAAACGGGGTGCTTGTTTCAAAACTTCTCCGGCCAGCCTTTTATAGTCGCATCCGATGAAATCATCGACTTTTTTACACATAACGCAGACGAGATGGTGGTGGTCGTGTTCCGTGTCTTTGTATTCATATCGTGTGGCGTTGTCTTGAAAATCAATTTGATTGACAATACCGGCTTTTTTAAACGCATCCAGCATTCGATAGACGGTCACTTGGTCGGCGGTCGCGGTTCCAAGCGTCCCCATGATTTCTTTGATGCTCAAAGGGCGCTTGGTTGTTTGGAGAATGGAGAGGAGGGCAAGACGGGGTTTGGTGGCGCGCAGTCCCGCTTTCCGAATAGCGTCTTTACTATGGCGGTCTTTGCTTCGCGGGCTTTTTTTCATATGACGAGTGTATTACAGACGCAAATAATTTGCAACTACTTGACAGAGGATATCGGCACGTTATCATGGGGTAACGGAAGTTTGTTTTTACTATACATGGTATTATAATATTTACATGAAGCACTACTTTTCTACGGCGCTTTTCTTTTCTCTGACCTTTCTCTTGCTCTCAATTTCCGCCGACGCCTCGGTGTCGGTTTGTCCTTTTGCGTGGACAAAAAATATAAAAATCGGGAGTGTCAGTGATGATGTGTTGAAACTCCAGCAATTTTTGAATGCGTCTTCCGACACGGCCATCGCGCTTTCCGGTTTGGGTTCAGTCGGGAATGAAAGTCCGATTTACGGGCCGAGAACCGCTAAAGCTGTTGCTAAATTTCAGGAAAAGTACGCCGCGGACACGCTTGCGCCGGCAAGCCTTTCCCGAGGCAGCGGTTTTGTCGGGACACTGACGCGGGCGAAATTAAACGCGTTGTGCGCGGCGGCCATTGTTTCGCCAGTGAGCGTACAAACCGAAGTCAAAGCGGTCGAAAGCGCAACCACCACTGCTCCGGTGGCAGAAGATGTTCTCACTATCACGAGACCGGACCAGCCCGCACCGACCCTTGCTCCGGCCGGAGCGGGTAGTGTTCCTTTTACTTCAATTACGCTTACCGCTGGCAGTAAGGACGTGACGGTGAACAGTATGACCATCGAGCGTGGGGGTTTTGGAGCAGACGGCGCTTTTGATTCGGTGGCGATTCAAGACGCGGACGGGAACCAAATCGGAGAGGAGAGAGGTTTCCGCTCGAATCATAAAGTTGACGTGGGAGAGCCATTCGTCATTCCCGCCGGCACCTCAAAAACCATTACGGTGGCGGCAAATATGGTGAGCGACCTGTCTTCTTTCAACGGCCAAATGCCCGTACTTCAGGTTGTGGCGGTCAACACCTCTACTCGTGTGGTGGGGACCCTGCCAGTTAAAGGAACGGCTCACACCGTCAATTCCACGTTGGTTATCGGCGGCGCTACGGTTGTGCTGTCGCAGTTTGACCCCTCTGTCGCATCCACTCGATATATCAATGACACGTCGGTGCGTTTTTCCGGTATTCGTCTGACCGCCAATTCCAAAGAAGACCTGACCCTTTTCTCCATAATATGGGACCAAGCCGGCAGTGCCGGCGTAAGCGATGTGGCAAATATCGTTACGGTTGCTGACGGTAAGTCGTATCCAACGACAGTGAGTAAAAAAACGTTCACTTCCACCTTTGACCCTCCTATTGTGGTTCGTAAAGGGTATTCGGTGGATGTCTACGTGCAGGGCGACCTCAAACCAAGCGCCGTGAACCGGACGGTTGAATTTAATATTCGCAAGTCGGGCAACATCGCTATTTCAGGGAACTCCTATAATTACTATGTGCTCATCTTGCCCAACAACAACACCGCCACCTCGGGCCATTCGGTTTTCATCACGAGCGACGGCACTACCAACGGCAATGAGGGGCGTCCGTTCTTTTCCGGTTCAATCATGACAGTTAGTGGCGGAACATTTACGAGTATAGGTAAGTAGCTTTTGGAATCTCGCCAAATGGCGGGAAAAAGGTACAATAATGGGCATGACCCTTTCAATGCCTAAGATTTCCGGCCACATCCACCCGATTTCTCGGGCGATTTTTGACATCTGGGCGATTTTCCGCACGCTCGGTTTTGATATAGCGCTCGGGCCGGAAATTGAAACCGAGTGGTATAACTTTGACGCGGTCAACATGCCGGCGGACCACCCGGCGCGTGATATGCAGGACACGCTTTGGTTGCGAAGCAACCAGAGTTTGAAATCCCAAATCCCGAATCCCAAATCCCAAACAAATTCCAAATCACAAAACCCGAAAGTTCCAAACGAAGAAAAGAACGAGCGGCCACTACTCCGCACCCACGTCTCCGGCATTCAGGTTCGTCACATGGAAGCGCACAAACCGCCGATTCGGATTATGTATCCGGGGAAAGTATTTCGGAACGAAGCGACCGATGCCACGCACGAAGCGGCGTTCCATCAGATTGAATGGCTGTTGGTGGACAAAAAAGTTTCAGTCGCGAACCTCAAGGGTGTTATCGAGCATTTTCTCCGTGCGTATTTTGAAAAAGACATGCCGATCCGTTTTCGACCGAGCTATTTCCCGTTTACCGAACCGTCACTTGAAGTTGATATGCAATGGAAGGGCAAATGGCTCGAGATTATCGGCGCGGGGTTGGTTCACCCCAACGTGTTCAAAGCGGCAAAAATTGACCCTAACGAATGGCAGGGTTTGGCATTTGCCGCGGGACTCGACCGTCTCATCATGCTCAAATACGGCATCCCCGACGTGAGGATGTTTTACAACGGCGATTTGCGGCTGGTTAATCAGTTTTAGTATGCGAATAGCCTTAACGAATAGGCACACACAAATAAAGACATGATTTCGATGCGGCTTAAAAAGATTTTTTTACTTTCCATACCCGTATTTATCGCGCACGGTCTTGAAGAATACTTTACTGGTCTCTACAATATAGATTCACATGTCCAATTTATGTTCGGATACTTGAATGCCCTGCCAAATCCGCAAGCTGTATTTCTACTTTTCCAAATTATGCTCTGGTTTACACTCATAATTTCCGCGATTCTTATTTCTGGTGAGAAGTGGCAGTTACGGTTAATGGTAATTCCCGGGCTGGTTTATATTTATGAACTTCATCACTTTTGGCAAGCGTTGGCTGTAGGTGGCTACTATCCCGGCTTAATCACCGCGTTAGCATTTCCTGCAATTGCTTTTTTCTTTTGGAAAGAACTGGTAGCAAGTTTTAACCGAATTCAATGAAACCCACCCGCAACAACTACGCGTTCATAGATAGTCAGAACTTGAACTTGAGCATTCGCCGCGCGGGTTGGATTTTGGACATCCAAAGGTTTAGAGTGTATTTGAAAGATAAATATGATGTCTCAAAAGCATTTCTTTTTCTTGGACGCGTTGAGAAATATCAGGGGATGTATGATTTTTTTGAGCGAGTTGGTTATACCTGTATTTTCAAGCCTACACTTCCATATAAAGATGGGAATACGAAAGGGAATGTTGATGCAGAACTGGTTTTGCACGCAATGATAGAGTTCAAAAACTTTAACAGGGCGGTTATTGTATCCGGTGACGGAGATTTTTATTGTTTGGTTGATTATCTGAAAAAGCAAAATAAACTTGAGCAAGTGCTCATTCCTAACGAGAAGCGTTATTCTTCACTTTTGAGGCGGACGAATGAGTCAGGGCGCAAGTACCTTTCATTTGTGAGTGAACTGCGGGGTATCTTGGAGTATAAAAGAAAAGGGCCCCGTAGGGACGGAACCCTACGAGAGCCTTTTCGTGGAGATACAAAGTAATACTAGCAAACCACTATTTTTTGTCAAGCAGAATTTTATGAAAATTTCCTACAAGAGACTGCAGTCATATTTCGAGGAAAAACTACCGGAGCCTGCGAAGCTGGCGGAGCTTTTGACTTTTTCTTTTTCTGAAGTTGAAGGGATGGAAAAGGTGGGGGAAGATACTGTTTTTGATATAAAAGTTTTGCCGGACCGAGCTTGTTATGCTTTGTCTCACCGCGGGGTGGCTTACGAAGTGGCGGCTATAACGGGTTTTGCCAAAAAGGAAATAGACCGACCCCAGCCGGAAATAAAAAAAGTCCGGCCGCTTCTGGTGCGGGTGGAAGCGCCGGATCTGTGTCCTCGTTATATGGCTCGGTTGGTGTGGAATGTCACGCAGAAAGAATTTCCGTGGGTGAAAGAACATCTGGAAGCGGTGGGGCAGCGTTCAATCAATCCAGTGGTGGACGGCGCGAACCTCGTAATGTTCGATATGGGCCAGCCACTCCACGCTTTTGATGCCGATAAGGTCAAAGGGGCTATCACGGTGCGGCGCGCGCGGAAAGGGGAGAAGCTCACGGCGCTGGACAACCGAGAGGTCGTTCTGGATGAGTCGGTACTCGTTATTGCTGATGATGAAGCTCCTCTCGCTCTTGCGGGCATTAAAGGAGGAAAGAAGGCGGAAGTTACTGCCACTACCAAAAATCTTATTTTGGAGGCCGCGAGTTTTGACGCTTCTTACATTCGAAAAACCTCGGAGCGGCTCGGTATCAAAACAGATGCATCAAAGCGTTTCGAGAACAGGTTTTCTCCCGAACTTGCCGGAAAAGGCATAGATGACTTTACCGCCTACCTTTTCGAGATGGATAAAAATCTCTCCGCAGGAGAGATGGTGGACGAGCGACATTCCTACATTCTGCAGAATGTAGGAATGTCGGTAACGGCGGAGTATGTATCAAGAAAACTTGGGTTGCCGGTTTCGGAAGCAGCGATGCTCGATATATTCAAGCGATTGGAAATTGCCGTGGAGAAGAAAGGGAAAGAGTTCATACTCACGCCTCCGGTATTTCGCGCCGATCTTTCCACTCCTGAAGATGTCGTAGAGGAAATCGGGCGCATTGTCGGGTACGACAAGATTCCGGCAGAGCTTCCGCCTAAACAGCTCGGAGAAACCTCGGTTCCGAAGTCTTTTTATTACGAGTGGAAAATTCGTGAGTTCCTCGTCGGTGCCGGTTTTTCGGAAGTGATGACGACTTCATTTTCGGAGCAGGGGAGTGTCGCTATCCTGAAACCTCTAGCGGCGGACAAGAGTTTCGCGCGTCCGGATTTGCGCGGAAGTTTCGCGGAGGCGCTCAAAATGAACTCTTTGAACGCGCCTCTGTTCGGTACCGACGAAACTCGAATTTTTGAAATTGGGCATGTGTTTAGCGGAAATGGTGAGTACGCAGCTCTCGCGCTCGGCTTCGTGGGACCCAAGAAAAAAACAACCACGCTTGCCGAGGTTGTAAAAATGCTTGGCGAAAAACTCGGGGTCACGTTTTCTGGCGAAACCAGGAACGGAGTATTTGAGTGTAATCTCGATTCAGTATTTACAAAATTGCCGGAGCTGCAAAAATTGGATGTCACAATTCCGTCCGCCAAAGCTGCCAAATTCCAAACATTTTCTCCTTATCCGTTTATCGTTCGGGATATTTCAATGTGGATTTCCGATACTGATGAAGCACGAGGTGAACTTATAATGTCTATCTTCCCAACATTGAGTGAAGGGCTTTTGCAACACGTTATATTGTTTGACCAGTACAAAAAAGATGGTAAGAATTCTCTCGCGTTTCGTCTCGTCTTTCAGTCATTCGAGAAGACGTTGACTGATGGGGAAGTGAATTCGATTATGGAAAAAATCTATGCGGCTATAAAAGGAAAGGGTTGGGAAGTCAGGTAATTTTTGGTATTTTAACCCCTTTCTTTTTCGGGCGATTTTTGTTAGAATAAAATGACTTAAAAGCATTGTGCTTTTTATTTTTATGGCAGGAAAAACAAAGCAAAATAAGGCTAAAAAGGCAGTTGGCAAAGAGACAAAACAGAACGGAAGTGGGCATCATTACGACGCCTCGTCTATTCAGGTGCTTGAGGGCCTCGAGCCGGTGCGGAAGCGCCCCGGAATGTATATTGGTACGACCGGTCCAGACGGGCTTCATCACCTCATTACCGAGATTTTCGACAACTCGAGAGATGAGGCTATGGGTGGTTTTAGTAATGATATTGAGATAGCACTTCTACCGAATAATCGGGTGCGCGTGGTAGACAACGGTCGAGGTATTCCCGTTGACACGCACAAACAGACGAAAGTTTCGGCGCTTGAAACCATTATGACTACCCTTCACGCTGGAGGCAAATTCGGTGGCGAGGGCTACAAAGTCTCCGGTGGACTCCATGGTGTCGGCGCCTCGGTAGTGAATGCGCTTTCAATCTACATGGAAGTGGTGGTCCATCGCGACGGCGGCGTGTACGTGCAGGAGTACAAGCAAGGCAAGCGCAAGGCCCTGGTAAAAAAAATCGGCAAGTCGGATTTACACGGCACGATTGTTACGTTTGAACCTGACAAAGAAATTTTCAAGGAGGGGGTCATTTTTGATTTCAACCGCGTGGTGACTCACATGCGCCAGCAGGCGTATCTGGTGAAAGGCTTGCGCATCTCCGTCATTGACGCGCGCGAAGCGAAGTATCCGATAGACACCGCCGATATTTTCTATCTGCGCGAACTTGAGCTCGATTTACCTTCCCAAACTTTTTATTTCGAAGGCGGCCTGCTTTCGCTCGTGAAGTTTTATAACCAACTTCAAAAGCCCATTCACAAAAACATTTTTTACGTCGAAAAAAAAATTGAAGGCGTCGAATCGGTTGAAATCGCGCTTCAGTACGTTGATGATATTTCCGCACGTATCCTGCCGTTCGCGAACAATATCTACAATGCCGAAGGCGGCACTCACGTCACCGGTTTCAAAACGGCGTTGACCCGAACCCTCAATACCTACGCCCGCAAGAACAATATTGTCAAAGAAAGCGAGGACAACTTTACCGGCGAAGACGCGCTTGAGGGACTGACAGCCGTGATTTCCGTGAAGCTCCGCGAAATTCAGTTTGAAGGTCAGACCAAGGCGAAGCTCGGAAGCGTGGAAGCGCAAGCGGCGGTCACTACGGTCTTCGGCGAGGCCTTTGCCGCGTTTCTCGAGGAAAATCCCGATGACGGCCGCGCCATCGTGTCCAAAGTGGTACTCGCTTTGAAAGCCCGAAAAGCGGCCAAGGCTGCAAAGGATTCCGTTCTGCGGAAAGGCGCGCTCGAAGGTATGACGCTTCCCGGCAAGCTCGCCGACTGCCAGAGCAAGGACGCGAGCGAATCAGAACTTTTCATTGTGGAAGGGGACTCGGCTGGTGGTACCGCCAAGACCGGCCGCGACCGCCGGACGCAGGCGATTTTGCCGTTGCGGGGGAAAATTTTAAACATCGAACGCGCCCGCTTGGACAAGATGCTCGGCTCCGAGCAGATTAAAAATTTAGTGGTGGCCATCGGCACGGCTATCGGGGATACTTTTAACATTGAGAATCTTCGTTATCATAAAATCATCATCGCCACCGACGCCGACGTTGACGGTGCCCACATCCGCACGCTCATTTTAACTTTGTTATATCGGCATTTCCGTCAGCTTATCGAGGGCGGGTTTATTTACATTGCCCAGCCGCCGCTTTACAAGGTGAAGCGTGGGAAAGAAATTTTGTATTTTTACAACGAGGAAGAAAAAACCAAGTCGCTTGGCAAGGTGGAAGAAGTTGGGGAAGAAGAGACAGATAACAATAACAATGACAATAACGATGACAGGGGAGAAGACGAGGCCGCAAATCTCAAAATCTCAAAATCTCAAAATCTCAGAGTTTCTATTCAAAGATACAAAGGTCTCGGTGAAATGAACGCCGAGGAGCTTTGGGAAACGACCATGGACCCCGCCAGACGCATTTTAAAGCAGGTGAAAATCGAAGACGCCCAGGACGCCGACAAAGTGTTCGACATGCTTATGGGCACCGACGTGCCTTCGCGCAAAAGCTTCATCCAGTCGAACGCAAAGCTTGCGAATCTCGATATCTAATCGTGCGCTAAATGTGGTGAGGAGAAGCAAGCTTGCTTCCGCGATTGCAGACACTCCTCTCACGCTCGAAAGAATTATCCCGGGGCCGGTCTGCGTTCGCAGACCGGCCCCGTATTGTATGTGGCCCTTGACTTTCCTATGACAAAAGATAGATTAACGGAGGACGAAAGGAACTTTTGACATATGGAAAACCTAACAGTGTGGAGAAAGAACGTCTTTCTCATAGACCAGCCGATTGTTTGTCTGGGACTGCGGGCGCTTATCTTCGGTATGCGCAATAATGCCGAAGTGTGCGGTACGGCGGCCACAGCTGCCGACGGGTTTAACGCCTTGATGCACATGACGCCTCCGCCGGACCTCGTCATTACCGAGCTTGCTTTCGAGACGGGTAGGAACGGACTGGATATGATAAAAAACCTGTTGGCCGTACACGGAAAGCTTCGCGTCCTGGTTTTTTCCGGAGAGCCCGAGTATTTATATGTGACGCGCGTGTTCCGGGCGGGGGCAATCGGTTTTATCTCCAAAAACAGTTCCCTTGAAGAGATTCGGAAAGAAATCGAAAAGGCTCTGGCAGGGAAGTCAGTCTTAAGTGTGGAGGCCAATGAAAAGTTGTTGCAGTCAATGGTCGGCCGGAATCATACGCCCGGAGTCTTGCCGGTAGAGCGTTTAAGCGACCGGGAGCTTGAAGTTTTTACGCTTATCGGACAAGGAACCGGAACGCGGGCAATCGCGGAGATGCTTCACCTAAGCATTAAGACCATCGAATCGCACCGCGCTCATATCAAGGAGAAACTTTCTTTGGAAAACGCGAGCCAGCTCGTGCAAGCGGCTATTATGTTCAGGAAATGACAAACAAACGGACGGCTTTCACGGGCCGTCTTTTCTTTACAAAGTAACGCCGTACTCTATACTGTGAGGCAGATTGACAAAGGGAAAGGCAGTCAATGGAATTACCCGCTGAATTGAAGGAGTTCGGTTTTGACGAGCGCGTCAAGGCGGCGCTCGCGGCCGCGCAGAAATCCGGCCGCATCACACTCTCCGAAATTCAGCAATGCATTCCGGAGACTACGCGAAACAATCCGCCGGCTTTGAGGCTGGCCATGTTGGAAATAGTACGCTCGCTCGGAGCGCTTAAAATAAAACTGGCGTCGGTGTCACCTCCTCGTGAAGAGCCTCGCGTTTTACCTCCCGAAAAGTCGAAGAAAACGCAGGTGACTAAAAAGCAGTCACTTTTGGAAGAGCTCCAGGAAAAGTGGCGAAACATTCGCGATACAAAGCGTCCTTTAGCTTTCGAACGGTGGATGGAGTTCTACGATGAAAGTATCGGCTATCAGGACTTGCGAGATGCCATCTGGACGCACGCGGAAAGCCACGCCGTTCGACCCGTCCACTTCTGCCTGCTCTTTTTCAGGGCAAGCGGTAAGGAGGAGGTCGAGCTTCTGGAGAGAATCAAACAGTTGGAAGCTTCACCGAAGGACTGGCTCGAAGCCGCTCTTATCGTGAGTCCAAGCCCTCTCGCGACCCTTATTATAAGCAAAGTTCCCATGGAGCAGTGGGTGAGATGGAGTAAAGAATTGCCCACGTTCGAGGAGCGGCGGGATATCAAATCCCTGTACACTGTTGTCGTCAGGCGCAAGACCGGCAGGCAAAACCCATTCAGTAATTGCGATACCCCATAGCCGCAAGCCGCAGTCAATGCGGCTTTTTCTTTTTAACCTTGAATTACGAAACTCGTTGTCTGCGGAGAGAAACCCCTCCCGCGCGCCTTGGCCGGATTTAGGCAAGCGGGAGGGGTTTCTCGGAGCAACGAGTTTCGTAATTTACAGTTTTTAAGGAATAACGAAACAATAGAAACTTGTTGACAAGTTGACAGAGAGTTTTAAATAAGTAGTGTAAGGAGCAGTGGAAGTGTAATCAAACCTCGTTAATAAAAGTCCGCGCGGGCTTTTCGGGTTCTGATTCAAATGTGGACGGGATTCTTATGAACACAGTTCTTCAAAATAATGACATTACCGCAGCCAAAGTGCTTAGCGTGTTCGCGGCCGCAGTCAAAGTAAATTCGCAAACAATAATCTCGGGTACGGCCCAACCGCGTGAGATTGCCGGATGCGTGGCCGTGATGAACAGAGTGGGTATTGATGAGTATGCCATCAAGGAGTTTTTTAGAGCCGGTAACACGTGGGTAGATTCACAACTCACGAAGGCTGACAACCTCTTAAAGGCGGACCCTTCATTTCGGCAAACAGTTGAGAGCATTGAGGCCGACATTTTGGCCAACGCTCTCGGCGGAAGTGGTGGAGGGTTGCCCGCCGATGATTCCGCCAAAGGGCCGAGGAAGCCTAAGAAGCGAAACTCCGAGGCCTCGGCAGACCAGGCAGGTGTCGCCAGCCAAATTCTCGATATCGCGGCCGAGCATTTCGAGATGGAAACGGAGGCGTTGAAAGACCCAATTGACAAAGAGGGTAAGCGCCGCAGAGCGATTGTCGTCAAGGTCATGAGAGATTCGAAATTAAAACTTAGGGTTATCCGGGAAGTGTTGGGGGTGAACAACGACATGTGGGTGTACGCTCAAATCAAGAAGGTGGGTGAGGCCGAGGCCGGGGAAGTCCGGGCTTTGCAAGAGAAAGTCGCACCGTTGCTTGAAGGAGACAAACTTCCACCTCCGCCGCGCGTTCCGAAAGATGAGAACCCGAATCCTCCGGCCGAAAAAAAGGCGGTTCGAAGAAAGGGAAGAAAGAAGGTGGCTCGACCGGAGCCGGACGAAACTTCAGGAAAAACGGAGGTAGGCACGGAACCGGAACCGGAAGCGGGGAGCGAGTTTCGTCGGACGGCCGAGAAAGCGCTGAAGCTAACCTTTAACGAATTCTGTTCCCCCGAGATGCTCGTGGAGGTGGATTGTGATTCGCAGGCGATAATCGCCCAAGGGGTTTCTCTCTATTTAATTGCCGGCTGCGGAGCTCCGGTGGCGTGGATGCGGAAGTTCTTTAACACCAGCGAAGAACGTGTGTATCGCGGTATCGGTCAGGCAACTATCCTGATTGGCGGTAATCCCGGCTTAGCCGCGAAAGTACGGCGCATCGCCAGGGCTTTGAAATGACGGTTTCCAACCGTTTTGATTCAATCATACGAATCGAAACGGTTTTTCTTTTGCTTGAGCGGATATCGAGGTCGGACCTCGATGGTTATCTTTTTTCTTTAACTTCCGCCGAGAGTTTCTTAACGACTTCGCTAGTTTCGAGCTGCCCCAAACTTCCTTTATCACGACTTTCGAGCGTCACTTTTCCCGCCGCTACGTCTTTGTCGCCGATGATGATAAAGTAGGGGATTTTCATATTCTTAGCCTGCCGGACTTTTTTGCCAAAACCCTCGTCGGAAGTGTCGAGGTCAACGCGGAGACCGGCCGCGGAAAGTGCCGCTGCGGCTTTTTCCGTCGCTTCAAAGTGCTTTTCCTCAATCGGAATCACTTTCACTTGCACTGGTGCGAGCCAGAGGGGGAAGTTGCCTGCTGTGTGTTCAATGAGAATTCCGATAAAGCGTTCAAGTGAACCATATATGACTCGATGAACCACAACAGGGGTTTTTCTCGAGCCGTCTTTGTCGGTATAGAACAGCTCAAAACGTATTGGTTGCTGGAAATCAAGCTGAATCGTTCCCATTTGCCACTCGCGTCCGAGGCTGTCTTTCATCAAGATATCCACTTTCGGTCCGTAAAAAGCGCCGTCGCCTTCGGCTATGTCGTGAGCAATGCCGGATTTTTTGAGAATGTTTCGCAAGGTCTCTTCCGCTTTGTTCCAGGTCACTTCATCGCCGAGGAACTGTTTCGGTCGGGTGCCGAGCCGGAACGAGTACTCCATATTGAAAATGCCATAAAATTCTTTACAGACCGAGAAGATATGCTCGTACTCGGAAGCAATCATGTCTTCCGATATGAAATTGTGCGAGTCGTCCTGTTGGAAAGAGCGCACGCGGAACAGTCCGTTCAGAGTCCCCGAGCGTTCATAGCGGTGCAGGCGGTCGATGTCGGAAAGGCGGAGCGGCAGGTCGCGGTAACTCGTTTGCATGGACTGGAACACCACCATGGCGTTCGGGCAGTTCATCGGTTTGATGCCGTACACTTCGTTTTTGCCCATGTCAGCGATGAACATGTCGTCCTTGTAGTGTTCCCAGTGGCCGGAGGTTTTCCAAAGTTCCGCTTTGTTTACCAAGGGACTCGCGATTTCTTGATAATTCCATTGTGCGTGCTCGGTGCGCCAAAAGTTTACCAGCTCATTATAAAGTTTGACGCCGTTCGGAAGCCAGTACGGCATGCCCGGTGACGTTTCGTGGAACATGAATAGGCCAAGCTCTTTGCCGAGTTTTTTGTGGTCGCGTTTTTTGGCTTCTTCAACTTGTACGATATATCGTACAAGTTCCTCTTTGGTGTTGAAAGCGAGACCGTAAATGCGCGTAAGCATTTTGTTCTTTTCATCCCCGCGCCAATAGGCGCCGGCAACACGTTCCAATTTCCACGAGTCTTTGGGAATTTCCTTACTCGGATTTTCCACGTGTCCGCCTTTGCAGAGGTCAATGAATCCGCCGGACGTGTAAAAAGTCATTTTTTTGCCGTCTTGGGCGAAATCTTTTATGAGTTCGCATTTATAGGTGTTCCACTTGAATTCTTCGAGCGCTTCTTTTTCCGTTACTTCTTTTTTCTCAAATTCTTTCCAGTTTTTCACAAGCTCCCGCATCCGTTTTTCGATTTTTGGCAAGTCTTTATCCGACACCGTTTCCGGAATTTCAAAATCCTGATAGAAGCCATTATCAATCGAGGGTCCGATGGCGTTTTTCGCCCCCTTATATAAATCCCGAACCGCCGCCGCGAGGAGGTGGGCGAGCGAGTGGCGGATATGTTCAAGTTTTTGCGTATCTGACATACGGGAAATCATAGCAGTTCGGGGGTTTTTTCGCACCTGTTGACACGGTAAACTTTTTAGTGGTATTCTCAAAACCAGATTATAGAAACTTTAAAATTTAACCACAGGAGCCTCTATGCTCGGACTTTCTTTAGGGCAGTCACTTACGCTGTCTCAATCGCAGGATATTTCTCTGGACCAAAAAATTGAGTTGAGTCAGAAACTGGCGGCGACGCTTGAAGCTGTTAGAATCGGAAGCGGGTTTTCACCAGGGGAGATGGCCAAAAATGTTTTCAGGGAGCTTCTCGAGGGTATTAAAGAACCCAAACTAAGGGAAGCCTTGAGAACACTTGTTCTCGCGGAACCGTTTCAACAAAAGGTGATCAATGCCGCCGCCCTCTTTGCGTTACCCACAATACGCAGGCTTCGGGAGTTCTCTCTCGGCTACATTCACGAGATGAGTTCAAGCGACGGTTCTTACACCTATGCCCGGGGTGCGAAAGGCGAAGTACTTGCCAATCAGCCGAAAACCACTCTGCCTTGGCTTGTTAAAGCATTTGAAAGTTCGGAGGGGTTTCAGCGGAAAATCGAAGAACGCCAAAGAATGCTCAAACAAGTTGGTAATCCCACGGAAGGGGCTTTCATGGAGCTTCACGAAATGCAGGACGCTCTTACTGTTATTAGCCATGTTCGTCCGGCGATTGACGCTCTCGTCCAGTTACTCCAGCTTCTTTTGTCGGTGAAAGATTTGGAAGGTGGTAGTCTGCTCCGAAATTTTATGACCGACGTGACTGTTCTGGAACACATCGATTGTCTCGCCTCCGAGCGTCTCCAAAAGCGTTTCGTGAAGCGTTTTGGCGGTGTACGGGAACACTCAAGGCCGGAAAATTTTGAGGACGCAATGCTCAACACCGTTGGCGAGTACGCGCTTGTTTCCATGGGTGTTATCGCACCTGAAATTTTCACCCTTTCACGGGGCGGGGCTTCGCGCGACATGCTCGAGGAGATTGTCGGTGACTTGGCAAAAGAGGGAATCAGCCTGTCGGGGCTTTTGTCCCGATACCAGTTCCGTTCCGAAGGTACTTTTTTCTTCAACCGGTACGCCACGCTCCACAATCGCCCGTCGAGAATTACCGACGACCTCATCCGGCAGTTTATCGTCCGGACAGTGCGGTCGGACCGGCGGGCAGTGCTTGATGCCGTTTCTTTTGAGAAGGAATTTTTCCCCGAAATCGCATCGATTGCCGGAGGTGCCGAAAGCGACAGGGCGGAAGAGCTCCGCGAGTGTCTCATCGAACTCTTCGGTGACGGCGATTTTCAAATGAAGTTCCTCGCACTCCTGCGGGGTTGGTATAAACACTTCGAGATGTTTTACCGGCACTAAGCACGTTTCTACAGAGTCCTTGCGGACTCTTTTTTCTTTTTAGTATAAAAAAACGGCACGTACTGTGCCGCGCTGTTACTTGGGACGGTTTACTTGGTGGTGAACCGGTCGATACTTTCGGCCGCATCTTGAAATTTCGCAGTCTGCTTCTCAATGTGTGCCGCGACCCCGTTTAGCCAGCCGCTCGCAACAACACCGGAGAATTTAAGCAAGATTCACGGCTTTTGTATTGCTGCTCGAGCAATATTTCGATTGCACCATCATGGCCGCTTACGAGTTTGATAAGTTTGTATTCGCGACTGGGCCAACTCTGAAAGGTGAATCCTCCCGGCAGACGAACGACTTTCCCACAGAGAGAGCCGTACGTTTTATCCAGAAAGGCGGCCAACGCATCAACCGACTTTTCCAACTTCTGGTACCACCCCGAATATTCTGAGCCCGCCCGTTCCAACCGCGCCACGTCATTTTTAAGGTTCATAACTCTTCTCGCGTTTTAGGTCCGCCGACCAGTGTTTTCTGCCGTTTCAGTATATCTTGCACCCGCAAGAAGAAACCTACTCCCATAGTAGTCTTTTTATGCCACGACGTCTAATCCCAAGGACGGTCCTATGTAATTACATAGGTAATTACATAGGACCGTCCTTGGGAAGTTCATCATCATAGTGTAACCAGTCAGCAATGGATTGTTCCAAATCGTGAGTGTTTTCAAAATAATCGGGGAAAGCGCTTGTGTTCAAAATCGCACCCTCCTTTCTTTTCACGCCTTTATAGTCAAGAAAGCTGGAGTGTGGATAACGGTTGATATAGTCCAGTATCTTTTTTCGGTCGATGTGGATGTTTGTTTTCCAGTTCGTGTCTACCCGTTTTGCCGGATTAAGGTGGATATAAGAGAATAAATATTTGAGATAGCGGTCGGTGTCGGCGTGTCGTGCTTTGTATGTCCCTTCAAAAAGTCCCCCAGTTCGGTTGTTTTTTCTGTTGAAATACATGGAGTAAGAGGTGAGGAGTTTTTTCATAAATGCACTGGTGCCGTTTTCCAATTTCTCACGTATCAGGATGTGAAAATGGTTCGGCATAAGGCAGTAGACGCCAATATCAACCAATGTTTCGCCACGGTCCATGCTGAAGAAATCTTTTGGAGAAAGGTCGCGAAAGACTATCGAAACCTTACTGTTGCAGAGATACAACAGTGCGGTGAAACGCGCATAGTCAGCAGGAGTCTCAAAAATTTTCCGCTTGTCAGTTCCGCGATTGTAGAGATGGTAAAACTCGTCTACCTCAAAATCGAATCTTCTTTGCATACTCAACAGTTTACCAAGGACGGTCCTATGTGTACAACATACCATAGGACCGTCCTTGGGAACTCGTGATAAAAAAGTGTTGGTGCGATATACTTATGAAGTATGGCGTTTGTTCACGTACTCAGCTACTACATCATCTGGCACTACACCACAGCCTGGTCCGACATGGCGCGGGTGGTTCGAAATTATCTGTGGTTCGTGAGCAATTTTTTCTCGATTAAACTTTTGTCCAAAACTTTATTTTCGCCGTGGAGGCGGCTCGCGGTCTCGGGCGGCAGGGGCAAAGAAGAAAATTTTTTCGGCGCCCTGGTCATCAACACCCTGATGCGTCTGGTTGGTTTTGGCATACGGGCCGCCACTATCGTTGCCGGCGCGTTCGCGTTGTTCGTAACGGTTGTCGTGAGCTTGCTCGCGGCGCTCGCGTGGCTTGTTTTTCCGGCTCTCGTGTTTTTCCTCTTCTTTGCCGGTCTTGGGTACGTTTCAAGTGGCGTTTTTTCATTTTAAATTTATGACTTCGTCCGAACTTAAAAACGCTATCGCTATTTTTTATCCCGCCCTTGTGTTGGACAGGGTAATGAGCCGAGAAACGCGCGCGACAGTAGAGAAGGTTCTCGACGTCTCGCTCGTTGTGTTTTTTATTCTTGTTTTGACAGCCCACCTTTCAAGAGTATCCGGCGCGTTTTTGGGGAAGAGCCTCTCTTTTGTCCATTTTCTCCAGACGTGGCAACCCGTTTTCTTCGGAGCGCTTTTAATGACACTGGCTTTGTGTCTGGTCGCGCGGGCCTTTCAGGCTTTTTACGATTCCTACTATTTCTTAGGTCTCCCCAGTGTTCTTTCCGAAGCCGGTCTTTCGGAAGCTAAACTGCCGCTCACTTTTGAAGCGGCAGAAGTGTTGCGGTTAGGACAGGAGAGCGGTGATTTTACCGGAGGTTTTATGCGCTCGAGGTTGGGGCGGTACGCTTTTGCCCGTCTTGCCGTTCCGTCTCAAGCACTCTCGCGATTTCTCTCCGAAAGGGTACACGTGACGGACCCCGCCGATTTTACATTTTTGCAACGAAGCGCGGCAGAACCTTTAAGTTTCGCCGACGTGGCTTCCGCCATTGTTGTTGCCGACGCCGAGCTTTTTAAATTCTTGTCTCTCCACGCGGTGACTACCAAAGATTTTTCCGGCGCAGCCGAATGGGTGGAGCGAACCGAAACTTTGTATCGCCGGTCAAAGAGATTTTGGGGCAGAGATGTTTTGGGAAGAATTGGTGGCATCGGCAAAGATTGGTCGGTGGGCGCTCCGTACTCTCTGCTTCGATTCGCTCACGATATTACCGAGAGCGGCATGTTGAATCAAAATGAGTCCGGTGGTCCGGAGGAACACCTCTCCGAAAAAAACGCTCTTGAAGCGGTGCTTGCCCGCACAGGGGAGGCGAACGCGCTGTTGGTTGCCGATGAAGGCGAGGGCGCTTTGGATATCGTGTTTGCTTTGGGTACGCAAATCAGCCGCGGCAGTGTCTTGCCGCCTCTTGAGCACAAGAGAATTTTTCTTTTTAACAGCAATGCTTTTATCGCGTTTGCCAAAGATAAGGCGACGTTTGAATCGGAACTCCTCCATATTTTAGACGAATCGGTTCGTGCCGGCCACATTATTCTGGTGCTTGCTGATTTCTCCGGCTTCATTGAGAGTGCCAAAAGTTTGGGTGCTGACCTCATAGCCTTGCTTGACCCCTACCTTACCTCGCCGGATTTCCAGGTGATTGCCATGGCGAATCCCGGCGCGTTCCATCAGGAGTTGGAAGGAAACAGCAGAATCCTTCACCGGTTTGAAAAAATTCTGGTCAAAGAGTCGGACGACCAGTCGGTTATGAGAGGGCTTGAAGACAAAGCTCTGGCCGAAGAGGCAAAGGGGCGTATCTTTTTCACCTATCAAAGTCTCTCCGCCGTGGCGGAGGGCGTCAAGCGCTATTTTACCGAAGGGGTTTCATCGAACAAAGCCTTTCACCTTTTGGCCGAAATCGTACCCGACGTTTTAGCCAAGAAAAAAAAGTTTGTCGAACGCTCGGACGTGCTGGATTTAATTGAGGCGAAAACAGGTATTCCCACCGGCGAAGTTACGACAGTCGAACGTGACAAATTGCTCAACATAGAAACCGTTCTCCGGCAGCGCGTTATCGGTCAGGATGAGGCGATTGGGGCTATTTCCGGAGCTTTGTTGCGGGCGCGTTCCGATATTGAAAATCCTGAACGTCCGATGGGTTCGTTCCTTTTCCTCGGTCCCACCGGTGTTGGCAAGACCGAAACCACCAAAGCTCTGGCGGCGAACTTTTTCGGCAAAGAGGAAGCGGTTATCCGGCTCGACATGTCGGAGTATCGCACCGACGATGCTTTGAAACGTCTCATCGGCTCGTTTGAAGACGGCAAGCCGGGCGTGTTTGCTTCAAAACTTCGTGAACAGCCCTACGGCGTTTTGCTTTTGGACGAATTTGAAAAAACCAACAAAGAGGTGCTTGACCTCTTTCTTCAGATTCTTGACGAAGGCTTTTTCTCCGACATGTCGGGGAAAAGGGTGAACGCTCGAAACCTCATCATTATCGCCACATCAAACGCGGGAAGCGACCTTATTTGGAATCTCATGCGTCAGGGCAAAAAACTCTCGGACGAAAAAGAAACTATCATCACCGAAATTATCAATCGCGGCCTTTTCAAGCCGGAATTATTAAATCGTTTTGACGGCGTGATTCTGTTCCATCCACTCTCTACCGAAGATTTGCAAAAAATCGCCGTACTGATGCTTAAAAAATTACAGAAGAGACTGGCGGCCAAGGGTATCGAGCTTGTGGTCAACGACGCTCTTCTCAAGGTTGTTACGGCCGCCGGCACCGACCCGGAGTTCGGCGCTCGTCCCATGAACCGCGCTATTCAGGAAAAAGTCGAGCAGGTTATCGCCCAAAAAATTATCGGCGGCAAGGCTCCGAGCGGCACACGACTCGAGCTTACTGAGGCGGAATTGGCGTAGGTTCTGTTATTCATTTCTTACTTAGCCATTCGCGCGAATAGTTAAGTATTAGTTTTGAATATAAAAATTAAAAAAGAAAAAGCCCCGCGATTTCGGAAAGTCGTAGGGCATATTGAATTATTTAGAAACAATCGCCGCCGAAGCATCTGAGGGACAATTCGACGTCCCTGCCTCTCCGAGCCCTTTTGTTCTTGAAGTCGCGCATGAGCTTGTTGAAATCTTGCAGTCTTCGATTTACGGATTTCACGCAATTCTTATCAAGCCGAACCCAGCGCGTCGCTTTACGCAAGACATTCCCCACTGCGCGTTTTGTTTCTGTATTGATTTCCATTGCCCATGTGGCATCACTGTGGAAAAATAAGTACAGTTGTCGGGTTGTGAGATGGACATTGTACTCAGCGCCTTTTTTCTCCTCAATCGAATTTGGTGCGGATTTATGGTTTAGTTTGACGAGTGTATTGATGGCTTGAGTAGCCTTGTTGAGTTCCTCCTGGATTTCAAAGGATATTGTTTCGGTTTTCATGGAGTCGTTGCCCGCTTTCCTTTTTGAGGTTGTACTGTTTTGAACTGACAAAACCTTATCATGCCGGTTATATTTTATCAACAAGAAAAAGTGTGTTACAGTGCCGCCATGAACTTTGGATTCTGGACAAAATTGAAACGACCGATTATGGTGCTCGCACCAATGGCGGATGTGACCGACGCGGCTTTTAGACGCATTATTGCTAAGTACGGCAAACCCGACGTGATGTACACCGAATTCGTTTCGGCGGACGGGCTTTGTCATCCCGAAGGTCGGAAAAAACTTCTGATTGATTTGTTGTACACTCCGTCCGAGCGTCCTATTGTTGCCCAGCTTTTTACCGGACATCCAGACAAGATGCGCGAGGCGGCGAAATTGATAGCCGAACTCGGTTTTGACGGGCTTGATATCAACATGGGATGTCCCGACCGCAAAGTCGAGAAGCAGTGCGCTGGCGCGGCACTTATGAAAAATCCGAAGCTCGCGCGGGAAATTATCCGCGCGGCTAAAGAGGGCGCGCCGAATCTTCCCGTGTCTATAAAAACCAGAATCGGATATGACAAAAATGATTTGGAAACTTGGTTACCGGAACTTCTTGCCGAAGAACCGGCGGCGGTGACGATTCATTGTCGTACCCGCAAAGAAATGTCGGACGTGCCGGCACGGTGGGAGCATGTTCGCGAGGCGGTGGCCATTCGGGACAGTTTTTTTTCAAGGTCGGACCTTTCTCCCGATCCAAGGTCCGACCTTGCAAAGCCGCTCATTTTCGGCAACGGCGACGTTACTGACCTTGCGGATGCCCGCGCCAAGGCGGCAGAGTTCGGCGCCGACGGCGTGATGCTCGGTCGGGCGATTTTCGGAAACCCGTGGCTTTTTGCCGGCGTCGGAAAAAGGTCGAATCCGCCAGCCGGCGGATCCGACCTTGGGGAGCCGCCAGTTCAAAAACGTCTTGAGGTGATGCTCGAACACACGAAACTGTTTGGGGAGCTGTTTAAAGATATTAAAAACTTTGCCGTTATGAAGAAGCACTACAAAGCGTATGTAAAAGGTTTCCCTGCCTGCGCAGGCAGGGACGGCGCCAAAGAATTACGGGTAAAGCTTATGGAGGCGGAAAGTGTTGAGGTTATTGAGGATTTGGTCCACGAATTTTTACAAACTTCGGCCACGCTTTAAGCACTTGCGTATTATTTGCGGGTGATGCTAAACTTGACATAGCACAATTCCAACCCTTAGCCCAAGGAATTTTACATGGCACTACTAAGTTCGTTGTTAGGGATTTCAGCTCTGAGTGTGAGTACCAAAAATTACACCGAAGCTCAAAGGTGGCTCCAAGAGAGAGCGGCTGTTGCTAATGGCCCTGTCGAACGACACAAACACCAAACAGGAGAGTTGTTGGTATGTTGCGCCGAGCTCGATATATCCGACGTTGACGCTTTGGCTTTTTGCCGGGATTATGTTGAGAAAAACATATTTTGGATAGAGTGGGAAATTTATAACTCTCGTTCTGAAAGATGTGGTTTCATTTCCACCCTCCGGGCTGGTCGCCAAACCGCATTGATGAATATCCCGAAGACACGTTGAGGCCAAGGGATTTTCTCTCCAGTGCTGTCTCATCCGAGCGCAGCACTTTTCATTTTCCCGCTCCCTCTACTTTCTACTTTCTATTTTCTACCATATACTATTCGGTATGTCCGAAACCACCGCCCTCTATCGCAAATATCGTCCGAAGACTTTTAAAGACGTTATCGGTCAGGAACATATCGTCAAAACTTTGGAAGGAGCATTGAAGCTTGGCAATATTTTTCATGCCTACCTTTTCGCGGGTAGTCGTGGCACGGGCAAGACCACGCTCGCCCGTATCGTAGCGCAGGAAATAGGCGCGAGTGCGAACGACATTTACGAAATTGACGCGGCTTCAAACAACGGCGTGGACGAAATGCGTGTATTGAACGAAGCAGTAAGCACTTTACCGCTCGAGTCCCCCTACAAAGTGTACATTTTCGACGAGGTGCATATGTTTTCCAAGTCGGCGTTTAACGCGCTTCTCAAGACTTTGGAAGAGCCTCCGAAGCATGTCGTGTTTATCTTAGCCACGACTGAAATCGACAAACTGCCTGAAACCGTCATCTCGCGCTGTCAGGTATTTCAGCTAAAAAAACCCTCAAAGGAGGTTTTGAAACAAAGCGCTTCCGTTGTCGCTAAAAAGGAGGGGTTTACACTTGAGGCGGGCGTGGCCGACTTAATCGCGCTCTTAGGTGATGGCTCGTTTCGCGACACGCAGGGGATTTTGCAGAAAATTTTTAGCGCCTCCAAAGATAAAAAAGTCGCTCTCGCGGAGGTGGAAACAATCACCGGCGCGCCGCGCGGTGAAATCGTCAATGGTTTTATCGAAGCCTTGGAAGCCAAAAAATTACCGTCCGCCATTGTTGCTTTGCATCAGGCGCTTGCGGCGAATGTGGACGCCAAAGTTTTTTTGAAACTCGTGCTTCAAAAATTGCGCTTCGTTCTGCTTTTGCGTTATGCCAAGGAAATGGAGAAAGAGATTGTTGAAGAAGTGTCGCCGGACGACTTCACTTTTCTTAAAAAATTCGCGACTGCTTCGGATTCGGCCATCTCTTCGGCGCTTCTCTCGGAACTTCTTGTCGCGTACGATGCCGTGGGGCGCGCCTACATTCCGGCCTTGCCGATTGAGCTCGCGTTAGTAAAGCTTTTTGGCGCTGCCCGATAACTTTTTGCAAGCGAAATAAGTTTTAACAGTATGAAAAATAATAAATTGCGGGAAATCGCGGCGGGGCTTATGGCCAAGGGCAAAGGCATTCTCGCCGCCGACGAAAGCGAGGGCACATGCGGCAAACGGTTTGATGCTTACGGTATCGCGAAAACCCCCGAAACCCGTCGGGTATGGCGGGAACTTTTGTTTACCACGCCCGAAATTGAAAAAGGACTTTCCGGTGTGATTTTGTTTGATGAAACTATAAGGCAGAAGGCAAGTGATGGGAGAATGTTTGGCGAGCTATTGATGGAGCGGGGGATTTTGGCTGGGATTAAGGTGGACCAGAAGACCGAGCCCTTCGGCAATGCTCAGGGCGGGCCTTTTGCTGGTTCTCCGGAGGAAGAGGTGACAAAGGGGATTGAGGGATTACCGGAGCGTCTTGCCGAGTACGCGAAAATGGGCGCGAAGTTTACCAAGTGGCGGGCGGTTATCCGGATTGGCCAAGGTCTGCCGACCAAAGAGTGCATTTTGGAAAACGCCAAACGCATGGCGGAGTATGCGCGCATTGTTCAAGCGACCGGATTGGTGCCGATTGTCGAGCCGGAAGTGTTGCTTGATGGCACCCACACGATAGAGCGATGCGAAAAAGTTGTGAAAGAAACACTCACGGTTCTTTTCGAGGCTCTTGCCGAGGCAAAAGTGGATTTGAAAGGGCTTATTTTGAAAACGAGCATGGTGCTTTCCGGAAAAGATTCAGGCAAAAAAGATTCGGCCAAAGAAATTGCCGAAGCGACAGTCCGCGCCCTCAAAGCTTCGGTGCCGAAAGAGGTGGCGGGTATCGCGTTCCTCTCCGGCGGTCAGACGCCCCTGGGGGCGACGGAGAATCTGAATGAAATGGCGAAAATTCAAAATAAGCCCTGGCCACTTACGTTTTCATATTCCCGCGCCCTCCAAGACCCCGTTATGGCGGTATGGTCCGGTAAGGAAGCCAATCTCAAAAAAGCCCAGGAAATTTTTCGCAAGCGCGTACTCGCGACCGCGGCGGCAAGTGAGGGGAAGTGGACGCCAAAGCTAGAATTATGAATCACGAATCAAGAATTACGAATCAAAACGGTGGAAAGACTGAAGAAAGGATTTTAGAAGTAGCACAGGAAGCCGCGCGAAAAGCGGGGGAGGTGCTGTTGCCGTATTTCGAGTTGTCAGGTCTTGAAAGGGAAGTCAAAGACGATAAAAGTTTCGTGACCAGGGCCGACCTTGAAGCCGAAGCGGGGATTCTCAAAACTATTAAGGCGAAGTTTCCCTCTCACGCGATTTTGGCCGAAGAAAGCGGGGAAGCGAAAACCACTTCTCCCTATCAGTGGATTATCGACCCGCTTGACGGCACGGCCAATTTCCTAAACGGCATTCCGATTTTCGGCGTTTCAATCGGCGTTTATAAAAACGGCGAGCCGTTTGCCGCCGCTGTCTGCAATCCGGTAACGCGGGAAATGTTCAGCGCATCAAAGGGAAGGGGTACGTTTTTTAACGGCAAAAAAGTTGCCGTTTCAAATCAGGAGGCGGCGAAAGGGCTTGTTACCTTTGGAATAAGCAAAGACGTGGCGGACCGTGAACGTTTTACCAAAGCATTCGTCGGGCTTGAGAAAGTATTTAATAAGCGCCGGCACCTTGGTGCCACGGCGCTTGAGATGGCATACATTGCCCGCGGGGGAATTGAGGCGACGGTCAGTTTCGGTTCGAAACTCTGGGACCACGCCGCGGGCGCGGTGCTCATTCTCGAAGCCGGCGGGAAAATTACGGACTTTGCCGGAAGCCCTTGGAAACTCGGCCAAACTTACTTCGTCGCCTCAAACGGCGTGTCGCACGAAGCGCTATTGAAAGTGATAAAGAAAGTTTTTTGAAAAGAAACCCCTCCCTCGCATTGCGAGGGAGGGGTTTCTTTTCAGGCATGAAGCTTGTTCCAAATCAAAGCGAAGACGTAGCCGAGTACGAACCCTATCACGGAAGTTATCACGACGAGTTCTATCGCTGTCACTATGTTGAACACCCCAATAGCGTAGACCGGCGCGATAAAGTGCATCCGGAAAATGAAATCAATAAGTGGCTGGGCAAGGTCAAAAGCGACCAAGGCCGACCAGACCGCGTGCCAAAGCCCGAGGAGGGCTCCCAAGGCAAGTCCGGCGTTTTTAGGAGAGATGTGGTGCATGTTATTTAGAGTTATTAGTAATGATTAAATTATACCCCTTTTCTTTTCAGTGCGCAGTAAGGTTGAACAATAGTGGTTTTTCAAGTATCGTACTCAGATAGTTAGCAGATTATAGTTGTAAGATTATAGTAAGAAAAAGCAAAAGTTTTGTATAATACTCTTACTTAAATCTTAAATCTGTCAACTTATAACTTATTTGGGGAATCGTCTAATGGTAGGACAGTGGCCTTTGAAGCCATTAATTGGGGTTCGAATCCCTGTTCCCCAGCCCGAATAAAACTTGTGTCAGAAAGAGCGAATTTTTCCCGCGCGGCGCGAAGCGCCGCGTATGCAGGAGAAGGCTCTTCTCGGACTTTTTTGTCGTGCAAGCGCAGGTTCGAGCCGAAGATTTTCTGGAGAGAAGATTTTTTGGAGGGGAGGTCGTTCCTTTCCGCGATTCCGCCGAGTGTTGAGGCGGTTTCTACCCATGCTCGCATAGGTGCGAGCCACGCATCCGCATCCACTTCAAGTCGTGCGATTTTCTCCTCGGCGGTCTTCTTTTCGGAGAAAAGTTTAGCGCGTTCATTGAGATAGGTTTCGCGGTCAATATCCTGCGCGAGATACACATCGAGCAACCTCTGCACCTTCTCCGAAAGCGCGAGAACTTTTCTCCGCAAGTCCTCAACTATTCCGGACGATTCAACTTCCGCCGTATTCCGGTCTTCCTCCATGCACCGCGTAAACTCCTTCGCCCATGGCGAAGGCATAGCGTAGCAAGAGAGGATGCCGGAAAGCTGCTCGACCAATACTTCCGCGCGGACGCCTAGTTCGCGGCACTTAACCGTCTTTGATTTTCTCGTGCAATGGTAATACACATACCTATGTACGTTGCCGTTCTTGCACCTTTTTGTCTTGTCCTCGGCCGTTATCATCATGCCGCATGTACCGCAATGAAGCAGACCACAAAGCGGCTTTGCTTCATTACGCGGTTTCGCTGGACGGCCTCGGTCAAGCATCACCTCCTGAACTGTATCGAAAAGCTCTTTGCTGATGATAGGAGCGTGCTTCCCTTCGTGAACTTCGCCACCGTAAAAGAAGTGTCCATAGTAGAACGGATTGGAGAGAATCCACCGCACTCTGTCCTTGTGGAACTTGTTACCTCGTAAACTTCGCACTCTGTTTGTATACAAAAAGTCGGCAATATCTTCCAAACGGGACTCGCCCTGTGCGTATAGCTCAAATGCGGCAAGGACAGCTTTTGATTTCTTTCGGTCAACCACAATCGTTTTCAGCCGTACATTGTTAAGATAGCCGGTAGGCGCGGTTGAAGGAAACTCGCCGCGCTTCACTTTCGCGCGAAGCCCGCGTTTGACGTTAGTGCTTAAATCGCGAATGAACTGATTAGCCATACCGAACTCAACGGACATCATCAGCACATTGTCGTTGGAGTAGTGGTGCTTATCGTGCGTGCGGATGTGCTGGATGATTCCCTGTTGAAGCATCCAACTCATTTGCCCGCCGTCCACCGGATTGCGGGCCAAGCGGTCAAGTTTCCAACACACAATACCCTGCACCTCGCCTTTCTGTATTCGCCGCACCATTTCGTTAAAGATGGGACGGCCTGGCATTTTCGCCGTGCGCTTTTCCACGAATTCCTCAACAACCTGTAATCCTTCTTTTCGTGCGAGTGCACGAAGCTCCGCAAGTTGTCCCTCAATGGACATCACTTGCTTATCTTCAACATCGGTGCTTTTGCGAGCGTAGAGAAAATAGTGCATGGTTGTATTATATCACAACTGATGACAAATACTGCAACGGGCATATACTGTGAACAATGAAAAACGAAGCAAAAAAGCTCGGAGAAAATCTTAAACGCATCCGAACAGCGAAAGGAATATCGCAAGGTGATATAGCTCGATCACTTGATGTTGATAAAGCATTTATCAGCAATATAGAAAATGGGAAAGCAAACCCAACGCTTGCGACAATTGCTAAGCTTGCAAAAGCGATTGGAGTGTCAGTCGGAGAACTAATGAAATAATATTATGACCTATGAAGTATAAAACTCTTTTAAATACACTGGATCAAATATGTGTGGAAGCGCCCGATAACTTCACGTCATACAAAGTTGGCAAGGTAGATTTAGATTTACTAAATCAAGCAAGGTCCAAAGCGTTTATACACCTCTTTTTAAAGGTAAAATTTGGTATGGTGAGCTTTGTTGAAAGGCAAGATTTTATTACAGATGGCACGCAAGACGGTGGCGTTGATGCCTATTATATTGACAGAGAAAATAAAAAGATATCATTAATTCAATCAAAATTCAGAACGACCAAAAATAACTTTGAGAAAAAGAAGATAACTGCGAACGACCTTGTTAGCATGGAGGTACAGAGGATTCTGAAAGGAGAAAAGGAGGATAGTAGAGGAAATAAATTCTCAAGCAAAATAAAAAGATTTCAAGATGAGTGGTCTAAAATAAGTGATCAGGCACATTATAAATATTGCGTGATAATTCTTGGGAACCTCGAAAATTATACTGATGAACAAATAAAAAGAACCATTGATAATAGTGATTACGAGGTATTCAATTTCGATAGAACCTACAAAGAATTAGTTTTTCCATTGTGCTCAGGAACATATTACGATCCAAAAGAAATAAAGATAACAATAGACCTCGTCAATAAAGAACAATCTACTTTAAAGCAGAAGATCTCGACAAACCTAGGTGATTTCCCCATACGGGTTATTTTTGTTCCCACAAAAGAGATAGGTCGAATTATGTCAAAATATAAGAACTCCATTCTGAAGTATAATCCAAGGAATTATTTATCGTTATCTAATAATAAGGTGAACCGCAAAATCATGGAAAGTATTACCAAAAATAATACCAATGATTTTGCCATATATAACAATGGTGTAACAATCATCGCTGACTCATTTGAGCTAACAGAAACCACCGGAACGAAGAATGTCGGACAAGTTATAATGCTGAACCCTCAAATAATAAATGGCGGGCAAACCGCATATGTTTTGAGTAAGATTTATGAAGATCAAAAAGAGGAAGACTATTCAATTTTTGATGGCAAGGAAGTCATGCTTAAGGTCATGATTTTAACCAACAAGACAGACCTCAATATTGAGTTTATCGAGCAAATATCTAACGCAACAAATCAACAGACAAGAGTCGAGGAAGCCGATAGGCGTTCTAACGACAAGATTCAAATAGCAGTAGAGGAAGCGATATTTGATACGTTCGGATATTTCTATGAAAGAAAGAGGGGTGAATTCTTTAACGGGATAGAGAAAAAATATATTGATAAAGACTTAGTCATCAACAGGTATGACTTAGTGAAGGCATATCTTGCATGGCAGGGGGATGCGGCAAATGCTAGAAGAAGTGGTACAGACGCGATGTTTAAAGAGAATAGGTTTAAGGAAATAATGAAAAATTATGCTGATGTTAAAAAAATGTTTTTTGCATACAGATTGCTTCTAAACATAGAGTCGTTGGAAAAGCGTCCGGAGAATCACAAGTTTGGCGCAAGTATGAGATATGGAAAGATGGGCATTATATCAGCGGCGGGCGTACTTGGCGTATCCAGTGAAGATATTAGTCTAGAAAATACAGACGAAATGGCGGAACAAAAATTAAATAAAATCTCGTCAATGTGGGAGGACTTTATAAGATATGTCACTACAAAATCAGAGAATAGTATTTATATTTTTGAAAATCTTTTAGATCAAGATGTCTATTATAAGGGCGGCACAGTTAACGGTGATATAAAGAGTTTCTTTCAGAAAAAACGTACTTAATCTTTGTCACTAAAACGGGAGTTTGCCGAACTTCCAATTCGGCAAAAATAATCTTGTGCGTGCGCACGGGTGGGTGGGGCAAACGCACATAAACTCTGCACGACCTCCCCTCCAAAAAATCTTCTCTCCAAAAAGTCTTCGGCTCTTGATTTCTGAACCTGCGCTTGCACGACAAAAAAGTCCGAGAAGAGCCTTCTCCTGCTTACGCGGCGCTTCGCGCCGCGCGGGAAAAATTCGCTCTTTCTGACACAAGTTTTATTCGGGTTGCATTATATGACCAAGTTCGCACCTATTTCAAGCAGAACGCCACGAAATGACCTCTTTGCGGCTCGCCGACTCGGCACCAACGCCTCGCAAGGCCTCGGCGTTCCCGCCCCCGCCCCGTCGCTTCTCATACTTGATTTGTTTTGCGCGCGGAATCTTTTTTGAATGGAAT
>Ga0209515_10002016_pt1 | contig 32216 bp, 29 predicted proteins | sample Subgroupgradi54m_FD_187454 | JGI IMG/M metagenome (GOLD analysis project Ga0209515, IMG submission 187454) | Subsurface groundwater microbial communities from S. Glens Falls, New York, USA - GMW60B uncontaminated upgradient, 5.4 m (SPAdes)... ... | reverse complement strand
GGGATAAATTTTTCCCTGCGAACTCATAAAACGCTTCAGGGACTCCGAATCTTTGTAATTGATCACTTCGCGGTTACTTGTGCAGAAATGACACTGTTTTTTTTCTTGCTCTACAGGGGGTTGCATGGGCATAGTATAGATTTAGAATTTACTTGTTTGGCATGTATTATTCCCCTCCTAGAATAGGAGGGATTAGGGGAGGAACCACAGATTATAAGTTTTAAAATTATTAAAATGGAATATCCTTCACATCTATTTCTTCTCCTTCGTCGGCAAGATCAATGATAGGCATGGCATCGGGTTTTGAAGGTGAATGTTGCGGCTGCTGATCCATTGGCTGGCGCGGAGCGCCGTATGATGATTCGCTGCGGTCTCCAAATGAATCGCCTCCGCTACGGGGTCCGAGCTGGATTTGATCCGCGATAATTTCCGTGCGCCAGTGTTTGGTTCCTTGCGGGTCCTGCCACGAGCGCGTCTGAAGTCGTCCTTCTACCAAGAGGATACTGCCCTTTTTTAAATACTGATGAATAACTTCAGCTTGGCGTCCCCATGCGACAATATTGTGGAACTCGGCCTGTTTTTGCTTCTGGCCCGCGGAATCAGTAAAAAAGCGATTGGTGGCAATGGCAAAAGAACATACTGCCTGTCCTCCGGAAGTTTGGCGGAGTTCAGGATCGCGAGTGAGATTGCCTGCTATAAAAACTTTGTTGAGATTCATACTATGAGTTGATAGTTTTTAGTGATTAGTTTTTAGTGATTAGTTTTTAGAAAGAAAAGTTATGTTTTTTCTAAAAACTGTCAACTGCGCACTATTAACTATTTTCCTAATATTTCTTCCAGTTTTTTATCAAGCGCTTCCAGATCGAGTTTCTCTTCGGGTTTCTCTGCTTCGCGTGGTATAGCAGGAGATCTTTGGCTTGCGGATGGTTTTGGCATAGCAGTTCGGAATACCGGCGGTTTGAGCCGGGTTTCTTCTTCCACAATGAGATATCGCAGTATCTGGGTTTGAGCCTTAAGTTTCTTTTCTAATGCAATGATGCCTTCCGGAGCCAAATGAAACGTAGTCCAGCCGAAATATACATTGCGTTCTTTGTGGATCGGATAGCTAAGTTTTTGCCGTTTAGGTTCCTGGAGGTGCTTGATAACTCCTTTTTGCTCTTCGATAAGAGCGCTTAATTTACCTGCGTGCGGCAAAATTTCCTCTTCAGGGATAGAAGGGGAGAGGAGATAGGCAAGTTCGTAATTTTTAACTTCTTGTTCCATTGATAGTATGAAAGTAGCGTATCTTAGCTGGGGAATATATGCAATATTGACTTTTTTAATATAACATGCTATACTATGTATTAATATGAGTCTTTGACAATTTTATCAGAGCTGGAGGAGATATGATAGACATTCAAGCTAGGGTCATTGCACTGTCTGGTGGAGATATTTCTTGCCTAACGTGTTCATCGCGTAGTGGCAATTGGATGGTAGATCTGCAGGATCTGCTTGAAGATCTGGGTATCCCAGTAGAGAAGTTCTGTAACACAGATTTTCCGTATTGTGCCAGACCGTTCATGACCAAGCGTGGACGCTTGCGCCTAAATCATGCGACGCAATGTATCAATCGTGAGTATTTGATCACAATGCTCATGGCATTGACGGAGAGACTTAACCTTAACTTGGAATGACAATCATGGCCATTCTCATCTGAGAAAGTGATTAATTCCATGATAGCCGCACCTTCGCCCTGCGGCTATTTTTTTATAAAACTATTTTTATAAAGAATTCGCGCATTTAGTTCCTCCCCTAGTATAGGCGGTTATCCTCCGCTCTTGCGATATCAGCGGGAGGTTAGGAGGGGTAGAACTATTATATTAATTTTGAACTACCTCCCCTAACCCTTCCTATACTAGGAGGGGAATAAGAAGCTTTAAATGCGTAAGTCCTATTTAAATCTTAAACTCAATCACATCCCCATCTTGCACGATATAGGTTTTTCCTTCCGTACGCAGCCATCCGTGGTCGCGGGCGGCAGACCATGAGCCGGCTTCCAGTAATTTTTGCCAAGCGATAATATCGGCGCGGATGAATTTTTGTTCAAAGTCGGAATGTATTGCGCGACCGGCGCGGGGTGCCGATGATCCGACAGGAATGGTCCATGCGCGCGACTCATCTTCTCCGGTCGTAAAAAACGTCATAAGATCGAGCGTCTGATATCCTATTTGAATGAGCCGATCAAGACCGCTTTGCGGGAGCTTAAGTTCCGCGAGAAATTCTTTTTTTTCTTCGGCGCTAAGTTCGGAAAGTTCGGATTCTATTTTGGCAGATATCGCGACAAATGGCGCGGCGCCAAGTTCTTGAGCAAGCGCATTGTCCGGCTTCCAGTTCTCACGTATCTGATCTTCGGAAACATTAAAAACATAGATGATAGGTTTTTCGGTAAGAAGTTGCAATGAGGCAACCGCGGGATACGAATGATCATGAGCGCGGTCAATATCAATGAGAGCGGCGCGCTGTCCATTTTTTAATCCCTGTTCGATTGTTTTAAGCAAAGTCATCTCCTCTTCCGCGCCTTTTTTTCGCGCGCGCACGTCGCGGTCAAGCGAGCCAATGCGCTTCTGTATCGTTTCAAGGTCTTTTAAGATGAGTTCATATTCGATGACCTTGATATCGGAAACCGGATCAGGCGCTCCGCTCACGTGCGTGATGTCGGAATCTTGAAACACGCGCGCAACATGCGCGATGGCATCCACTTCTTTAATATGAGTAAGGAATTTATTGCCAAGTCCTTCGCCTTCGGCGGCACCCTTCACAAGTCCCGCAATATCCACAAACTCCACAATAGCAGGCACTATTTTTTTTGAATGCGAAAAAAGAGCAAGCTTCGCGAGCCTGTCATCGGGCACAACGACTGCCCCGATATTGGGTTCGATGGTACAAAAAGGATAATTTGATATATCAACCTTTTTGCGAGTGAGTGCGTTGAATAGGGTAGACTTGCCAACGTTGGGAAGACCTACGATGCCAATTTTCAGCATAAAATATTTGATCCTATTAAATAAAAGATTTGCCTACGTTAGGGCGAAAAGGTTGATAACCTTTCCGCGGGAGCACTCCATCCTCTAGCGAGCCTGTGAGCGTTTTATGATAAGTGCTCACTGGGCTTTTGCGAGGAGTAAAAGAAACGGTCAATGACCGTTTTACGGGATTACTTCACTATAAGACTTACGTATTTTATTCCTCCCCTAGTATAGGGGAGGTTAGGAGGGGTACTCCCCGCAACTACCTCCCCTAACCCCTCCTATACTAGGAGGGGAATAAGAAGCCAAATGCGTTAATGAGCGAGCCGTTGTGGTGAGCATTTTATGAAAACAATCCCCATGGCGCACCAAAGGGGGTGCGCGCGACTATGCCAATTTTTAAGCTCATAGTATAGTTACCATAATAGAAAAAAATGGGTTTGTCTATGATGTGATGTCCAGAGTTTGGTGAATAATGCAGATTTTTTACCTTATTTTTTTGTACTCTCCCGGGCATGCACTGCTGTTGTCATTCCCAGCGTATGCGGGAATCCAGATTCTCTGAAGAAGGCGGGGAGGGTCTGGCTTCCCGATCTAGTCGGGAATGACAGGGTGGGGGGATTATTTACTTGATCCTTATAAAACTCATTACAATTTTTATGAATACATTAGAAGAAGCAAAAAAGCATCTTTCCGAAGAAGCATTTTACAATGTTGAATTTTGGATACAGCATTTTTTGGAATTTAAGAATGAGATAGAAAAGCTGATCCATAATGAACAATGGGAAGAAATGGAAGATGCATTTTTTACTCGTATTGAAGTAGGTACTGGCGGACTTCGGGGAAAAATTGGCGTTGGTCCGAATCGTATTAATATGCGCACCATCGGCGAGGCGGCGCAGGGACTTTCTGATTTTATAAAAGATTTCGGCGCAGAGGCTATGGAAAAAGGCGTGGTGGTTGGGCATGAGGTGAGAACATGTTCGCGGGAGTTTGCGCGGCTCTCCTGCCAGGTATTTGCGGCAAACGGTATCAGCTCATATCTTTTTGACGGGATCCGTGCAACACCGGAAGTGTCTTTCGCAGTGCGGCACTTGGGCGTGACGGCGGGCGTTCAGATTACCGCTTCGCATAATCCCCGCACTGACAACGGATTTAAATTTTATTGGACTGACGGCGGGCAGGTTGTGGCACCGCTTGATGTGCGTTTTATGGAATTGGTCCGCAACGTCAAAGATGTTGCCATAATGGATTTTGAGAAAGCCGAAGCCGGAGGTTTTATTTCAACTGTCGGAAAGAAAATTGATGATGCGTATATCCGCGCAGTCGGAGAATTGTCTTTGGTGAAGAATAGATCAGCGGACATTACCTTTAGCCCGCTGCACGCGGCAGGAAGCACAAATGTCCTGCCGGTTCTTTTGGCTGCGGGATTTCATGTGGACATAGTGAAAGAGCAGGAAAAACCGGACGGATCGTTTCCCACGGCGGTAAGTGATGTGATCAATCCTGAATATAAAGAAGTAATGGCGCTGTGCGTGAGCCGTGCGCAGGAACATCATGCGGACGTGGCGATTGCTTCGGATCCGGATGCGGATCGTATGGGCGTTGGCGTAAAAAAACATCTTGACTCCGCGGAACTGGAGCTTTTGAGCGGGAATGAGGTCGGCGCATTGTTATGCAAGTTTATTTTGCTGCAGCTGCAAAAAAGAGAAACGCTCTCGCCTTCCAATCTGGTGATTACCACTTATGTGACCACAAGCCTCATTTCAGATATTGCCAAATCTTTTCATGTGGAGGTCGCGGATGACTTGCTTGTCGGATTTAAATATATTGGACAGATCATTGAAGGGCTGGCGCATAAAGATGATTTTGTGTTTGCGGCAGAGGAAAGTTTGGGATATTTGAGAGGGACATTTGTGCGGGATAAAGACGCGGCAATCGCCTCGCTTTTGTTTTGCGAAATGGCATCATGGTTGAAGGATCAAAACAAGAGCGTTGTGGAATATCTGGATGATATATATGAAGAGTACGGATATTACAAAAATATACTGCATACCGCGCGCATGAAAGGCAAAGAAGGTTTTTTGGCAAAAAAAAGTATTATGCAGGGGTTAAGAGCCAATCCTCCCCAAGAACTTGCCGGAAGAAAGGTTATTAAGATCATAGATCGCCTGCCGGAGGAAAAACGCAAACCCGAAAATTATAAAGTCGGCGCAACCGGAGATCAGCTGACGTTTGTCTTAAGTGAGGACGAACGAACCCGCATAACCGTCCGCCCGTCAGGGACCGAGCCGATTTTAAAATACTACATCCAGCATTATAAAAAATCAGAAGGAAATCTCGACGCGACAAAGCAAGAAGTTGATGCAATAGCTCAAGAGATGAAAGAGGCGATTGCGGGGTATGAAAGAAGTTGATTAAGGGCAGAAACTATTATTCCCTAAACTCCTTGACCAAAAAAAAACATTATATGCTAGGATGTTGATAGTAATGCTACAGTGGCATTGCAAGCGCGGTTCTTTTTAAAACAGATCAGCGAAGGGGATGTTCAGATGCAAAGAGGAACAGTACTCGGAGGCAGGAAAATTTTGAGGCAATATGCTATTACCGCAATGATAGCATTAGCGCTTATGCTTGGCGCAGTATTCCTGCAAGTTGCGGAAGCGACGACGAGGACGGATACAATTCATCGAGAAACCAAGAGCTGGGTTGTTTCTCCTGGTGATCCGGACATATTCGACATTTATTATTATCCAGATGGACGCGGAGCCACTGCTCAATGGTGGTCAAGTTGGTTTCCATTCGTGAACGGAACAGACCCATTCATAGTTATGTCCATCTATTATTACTCATCGAGTCAAGGGTGGGTATTCCTTACTTCGGGTAACGTAGATCCATTTGGTGGACAGTTCAATATGTATCTTACAACAGGGAAATATCTTTTGGAGATGAAGATATATCATCAGCCTGGCAATAAAGATCCGCAAGCTACCGGCGTTTCGATCCAAGTAAGATAAGATTTGTGTACGTTGGATAGACTATAGCGAGAGATTTTTAGGACACATGCCCATGGCGTGTGTCCTTATTTATTTTTTTGAAACTGAAAAATGATAATAGAGATTATACTGCTAAGTACAAAGCTATATACAAATTGCATTAAAAAGTATAAAAGATAAATGAAAAGAGATGGGAAAGTTCCTCCGAGGTATAAAGAACTTCTAAATAATCCTACGCCGCTTGCTAAAATGGAATTCCCAATGAGGATATCAAACGGAAAAAATAGGGCGCGAGAAAAGTAGAGCGCTATCTTGATAAGATACGGACTCTGATCAGGAGCGCTTATCGGCGTGAGACGTGAGGATACGGCAAGCAGGATTCTTATTCCAATCGGTAAGATGGTTATGAAAAATGCTAGGATAATTTTAGGTAATGTGATCTTAAAAAGATATTTCATTATACGATAATAGCATGAAAAAAACTTTTAATCAAAATATCATCATGGTAGATAAAAAAAAGATGATAATACATCATGTTTTTTATGCACAATGATTTGCTCAAGACAACAATTTTGAGTACCATACACTCATGGGCATTGAGTTTATTGTTTTAATAGGAATTGTGGTCGCCGGTTTTGCGGGTATGTTTTGGTTTTTGATGCGTTCTCGTAATGCGGTGGCGCTTCCGCCGCAGGATAATAGTACGCTTCTTATGCTGCAAAATCAGATCAATGAGATTACGCGGATGCTGGATTCGCGGCTATCGGAATCGAGCCGGCTGATGCAGGGGCAGTTCGGGGAGAGCGCGAAGATTATCCGCGAGGTGACCGAGAGCGTGACTAAGCTTGATGAGACCAACAAGCAGGTGGTCGGGTTTGCCGAGCAGCTGAAAAATCTTGAAGATATATTAAAAAATCCGAAACAGCGGGGGATTTTGGGGGAGTATTATCTGGAAACGCTTTTAAAAAATGTATTCCCGCCCGGCATGTATCAGATGCAGTATAAATTTTCTGACGGGGAAATAGTGGACGCGGTTATTTTTGTCAAAGACCGGATTATTCCTATTGATTCAAAATTTTCTCTGGAAAATTATAATCGCATCCGCGAAGAGCATGATCCTGCGGAGCGCGAGCGGCTTGAGAAAGTATTTAAACAGGATCTCAAAAACCGTATTGACGAAACATCAAAATACGTGCGTCCGGAAGAGAATACCATGGACTTTGCATTTATGTTCATTCCTGCAGAAGGGATTTATTATGATTTATTGGTGAATCAAGTCGGCAATGTGAAAGTAAATACGCGGGATTTGATCGAGTACGCGTTTATTGAGAAAAAAGTCCACATCGTCTCGCCGACTACGCTTTTGTCTCACTTAAAAATGGTCATGCAGGGATTGCGCGCGTTACAAATTGAAGAGTCGGCAAAAGAAATTAAAAAACGTGTGGAAGAGCTTGGCAAGCATCTCCAAAGCTACGACAGCTATATGAAAAAACTGGGAAATAATCTCGGCACTACGGTAAGCATGTACAACAACGCAAACAAAGAATTCGGGAAGATAGACAAGGATGTGTATCGTATCACCGGAGAACGCATCGGCGTTGAGCCCCTGATTATCCAAGCTCCGGCGGAAGCGGAGGAGTAAAATAAGAATTTATTTCCTCCCCTAGTATAGAGGAGGTTAGGAGGGGTACCTCTTCGTAACTACCTCCCCTAACCCCTCCTATTCTAGGAGGGGAACAGGAAAGCCAAGTATAAGTTCTTAAATTGCATTTTTTATTTGCATGAAAATTCGTCTTTACAACGTGCTCTCCCGCAAAAAGGAATTATTCAAGCCCATTCGCAAGAGCTGGGCTGGTTTATATACCTGCGGACCTACGGTTTATAATTACGCGCATATCGGCAATTTGCGGACGTATATATTTGAAGACGTGCTGCGCCGCACGCTTGAGTATGCGGGATATAAGGTGCGCCACGTGATGAATATCACGGATGTTGATGACAAGATCATCCGCGACGCAAAGGCGGCGGGAGAATCTATTGAGGATTTTGTAAAACCTTATGAGGCTGCATTTTTTGAAGATCTGGAAAAATTGAATATCGAGGCTGCGTGGAAATATCCGAAAGCAACGGATCATATTTTGGAGATGATCGGGTTGATTAAGAAATTGCTTGCTCGGCGTCTTGCATACGCGGTGGATGGTTCAGTTTATTTTGCGATTTCAAAATTTAAGCCATACGGCAAATTAAGCCGTTTAAATCGGCGGAGCATTAAAGCGGGCGCGCGTGTGGATGCGGATGAATATCACAAAAAAGATGTGCAGGATTTTGTTTTGTGGAAAGGGGAAAAAGAAGGCGAACCGTCATGGACTGCTTCGTTTGGCGACGGCAGACCCGGATGGCACATTGAATGCTCGGCAATGTCTATGAAGTATCTCGGTTCGACGTTTGATATTCACGGCGGCGGCGTGGATTTGATTTTTCCGCATCATGAAAACGAGATTGCGCAAAGCGAGGGCGCGACCGGAAAACCATTTGCCAAGTTTTTTATGGAAGGAGAGCATTTGTTAGTCAACGGAGAGAAGATGTCCAAATCATTGGGTAACGTATTCAGCTTGCGCGATTTTGAGGCAAAAAAAATAAATCCTTTGAGCTTTCGGTATCTTGCGCTCACAAGCCATTATCGTTCTAAACTTAATTTTACGTGGGAGTCGCTGGAAGCCGCCGCATCTTCATTGAAAAAATTATATGACGTGGTGCGCTCGCTTAAAGTCCAAGAGAATAAAACCGATCAAGTCAAGAAAAAACGCATGCTTGCAAACTATCAAAAAAAGTTTAAGGAAGCATTTGCTGATGATCTTAATACGCCCAAAGTAATAGCGCTCATTTGGGAAATGATTCGTGCGTACCGCCATGCGCCGGAACAGTATGATACAAAGGAACTATTAGGTTTATTATACGATATTGATCGCATGCTTGGGTTTAACCTCAAAGAAGTTATTTCCGATATTATCCCTTTGATGATTGTTGAGTTGGCGCAGGAGCGCGAGACGTGGCGCAAGGTGAAAGATTGGAAAAAAGCAGATGAGGTGCGGGGGAAACTACATGATGCGGGATATGCGGTTGAAGATACGCCGCAGGGACCGCATTTAAAGAAGATATAAAAAAGCCTCGGATTGAGACAATATAAAAATAAAAAAATCGTCTGTGGACAAGATTGCCCATGGGCTGTGGATTGCTCTTGTATTGAGGGATTGCTATACTTATTTGTGATAAGAGATCACGAGATAATTATTAATTATTTTTTTATATATATGAGTAAGATTTTTATCATCATTGGTATAGTCATTGCGTTGGTAGCGGGAGTATTTATACTTTTGCAGACGAACACACAGCAGCCGGCGGAAAGCACCTCGCCGATGGCGACGCCATCAGCGTCTCCGACGGTAGTTGGCGGTCTCATGGTGCCTCCCGGAGGAGTGGCATTGCCGCCTCCAGTGCGCGCATCAGCGCCTGCAAAAAATCAGGGAACCGTTGTCTTTGCGCTTAAGGACAGCGCGGAATCACTTGATAATTTTCAGTACATCCTTTTGCAGTTAAAAGGCGTTTCCGTACATAGTCATGGCGGAGCTTGGATACAGATGAAAAATACGCCTCCGCTGTTTGATCTTTTGAAGCTGTATCGTTCGGCAAAGGAATCCGCGTTTCTCACGGAGTTGAATCTTGACGTGGGTACGTATGATCAGGTTCGCCTTGACGTGGGCGCTATTACGCTTGTTACGAAAGACGGCATATATCATGCGGCGAAGGTACCGTCGAGCATGCTGCAGTTTAATTCACAGCTTATTGTGGAAAAGGCAGGGAAATCATCGGTAACAGTTGAGATCCTCTCGGATAAATCAATTCATTCCACGGGCAACGGAATATATATCTTTGCGCCTGTGATAAAATTTGAAACGCGAAGCAAACTTTCTAATATACAAGTATTTCCCACCGGGGAAGTAAGCCTTATTGGCGGCAAGACTGACACAAGTATTGATGCGGGCATGGATGAGAATGGCGATCTAAAAAAAGATTTCTCTTTTGATCCGTCTACGAATTTTGAGATCATAGGCAACGTGATTCACGTGATTCCAAAAGGCGAGAGTCAGGCGGAGATCAAGATCATGCCGCAGGAGGCGATTGATATCGCGATCCGCGGAGGATATGTTACAAGCGTGCTTTCAATCAAGACAACGCATCGTATGAATAAAACAGTGTGGCAGATAACAGGTATTAAGGCGGATGGCATGGTGGGAATGATTTATATAGATGTAGTGAGCGGCTTGGTCGTGGGTTCATAGGAGCGTAGTATGGTATGCAAAAAGCTCTCCGCGGTTGGCGGGGAGCTTTTTATTTTTTCATGCACAAGATATCCTCTGTTTCTATTGAAAAGCAATTTGCGCAGGGCTATGCTGAATTTACTCATTATCAAGGTACGGCAGTAATCTATTATGAAAAAGCGAATTGATGAACAAGAGATTTCTAAGAGTACGCGTGTTCCGCCGCAGAGCAATGAGGCCGAGATGTCGGTCTTGGGTTCGCTTATGCTTGATAAAGACGGAATTTACGGAGTGGTGGATGCGCTTTCGGGCAAGGATTTTTATAAACCCCTTCACAAAGAAATTTATGATGCAATGCTGGATCTGTACAACGGTCAGGAACCTATTGACGTGTTGAGCGTGACGAACCGTCTGCGTGATCGCAAGAGCCTTGAAAAAATCGGCGGATCGGCATATGTGACGTCTCTTGTTAACACCGTACCCACGGCAAGCAATGTGGCGCACTATGCTTCAATTGTCCGCAAAAAGCGGTTGTTGCGGGATTTAATAGATGCGTCCTCATATATCGGCCAGCTGGGGTATCGCGAGTCCGAAGAAGTGGAAATGCTTATTGATGAAGCGGAGCAGACGATTTTCAGCATTGCAAAAGATTCGCTGCATCAGGAATTTTTTCTGGTAAAAGACGCGCTTGAGGCGGCGTGGGAACGGATTGAGAAGCTTCACAAAGGCGACGGCGCGCTTCGCGGCGTAAAAACGGGTTTTAAAGATTTAGATAATATTTTATCGGGATTGCAGAAATCTGATTTGGTGATTCTTGCGGCTCGTCCCAGTCTCGGCAAGACATCGCTCGCGCTCAATATCGCGCGCAATGTGGCGGTTAATGAAAAAAAGGCGGTTGGCGTATTTAGTTTGGAAATGTCGCGGGAGCAATTAATTGACCGGCTTATCGCGTCTGAAGCAGGCATTGATTCGTGGCGATTGCGCACGGGAAAGTTGCGCGCCGAGGGACCTGATAATGATTTTATGCGCGTACGCGATGCCATGGGTGTACTATCGGGCGCGCCTCTTTTTATTGACGATACGTCTTCCCCCACGACAATGGAATTGCGGGCAAAAGCGCGGCGCTTGCAGGCAGAACATGATGTTGGTTTGATTATTATCGATTATCTGCAGCTGATACGAGGACACGGATCATCGGATAATCGCGTGCAGGAAGTGTCGGAAATTTCGCGTAACTTAAAGGCAATGGCTAAAGAGCTCAATGTTCCCGTGCTTGCATTGTCCCAGCTTTCGCGCGGAATAGAAATGCGAGGTCCCGCGGCAAAGCCAAAGCTTTCGGATTTAAGAGAATCCGGAAGTATTGAACAAGATGCTGACGTGGTGATGTTTATTTACCGCGAGGATAAAGTAAAAGAAGATTCAGACAAAAAAAATATCGCATCTATTATGGTAGAAAAACACCGCAATGGTCCGACCGGATCCGCAGATCTCTACTTCCACGAAGAAAGCACGACATTCCGGAACATGGAAAAACATCTGGAAAATCCGGTGGAGTGGAGCCTCTAAGAAGCTTGTAGCTTGTAGGAGTGGATCGAAATTTTTTCTACAAGCTATAAGCTAATTCCTACCTATGTACCCCAAATCCATCCAGCGCGTAATTGATCTTCTGATGAAACTGCCCGGTGTGGGGCCGCGGCAGGCGGCTCGGTTTGCGTTTTTTATGCTGAAAGAAAATCATGGGTTTGCCGAGGAACTTGCCGCGGGTTTGAAAGATATGCAGGCGAATATTGTGACGTGCGGACAATGTTACCGCACGATGGAAAAAAATCCCGAACAAGAGATAACGCACTGCACGCTTTGCCGTGATGCGCGGCGCAATGAGACAGTTATCACGGTTGTTGAAAAAGAATCCGATTTGCAGAACCTTGAGCGCACGGGCGCGTATACGGGACTGTATCATGTGCTTGGCGGCGTGATATCTCCGCTTGATTCAGAGTCGCCCAAACGCCTGCATATTCGTGAAATGTATAATCGCGTGGCAGTGCTTTTAAACCAGCAAAAACAAGTTGAGCTTATTTTAGGCACAAATCCCACAACCGAAGGGGATATGACCGCTCTTTATATAGAACGCACATTTGCGCCGCTGAAAGAAAAAACGCAGAATTTTAAATATTCACGCCTCGGCCGCGGGCTTTCCTTAGGCGCGGAATTAGAATATGCTGATGAGGTGACCTTGAAGAATGCGTTGATGAACAGGAAATAGAGAAATATAAAAGCCGAGGAGGGAAACTCGCTCGGCTTTATGTGGGGGTCTTTCTTAAAAAATCTGACTATTTCCTGATAGCAGATATGTATATTTTGTCTCGATCGTGTAGGAATTTATCAATGATCTCCTTCAGAATTTCTGCGGCAAATGATACTGCCTGATCGAGTTCCTCGGCATATTCCTCGAGTAAATCGTTATCTACAAAAATATCTTTGCGTTTGAGTTCCTCTACCACTATTGGACCGATTTGCAACTTCAGCCACATCGCAGATATAGCATTTTCATACGTCTTATCTAGACCCATGATAACCTCCAGTCTTATAAGAGTAATTATATCTTGATAAAGACATTATATAATAAATATGAAAAAAAGTCAAGAAAACTCACATATTGATAATATCCGCCACTCGCTGGCGCATTTGCTTGCAATGGCGGTATTGAAAAAATTTCCAAAAAGCCAATTGGGTGTAGGGCCTGTTATTGAAAATGGATTTTATTATGATATTAAACTTCCGCGCGCGGTAAGCGATGACGAACTGAAAGAATTTGAAAAAACCATGCGCGAGATGATCGCGCAAAAATTGGTATTTAAAGGTGAAAAGATCACGCCTCAAAAAGCGCGTTCCCTTTTCAAAAACCAGCCCTTTAAGCTTGATTTGATAAAAGAATTTACTAAAGAAAAAAAACAGCTTACCGCATATCATACAGGAGATTTCGTGGATTTATGCCGCGGAGGTCATATTAAAAATACATCGGAAATAAATCCCGATGCATTTAAGCTCACGAAAGTCGCGGGCGCATATTGGCGCGGAGATGAAAAAAATCCTCAACTTACCCGCATTTACGGTATCGCATTTGCAACGAAAGACGAGCTGGAAAAACATCTGGCATTTCTGGAGGAAGCGAAGCGCAGGGATCATAAACGTCTTGGCGTAGAGCTTGATCTGTTTACGTTTTCCGATTTAGTGGGAAGCGGGCTGCCGTTGTGGACGCCGAAAGGAACAATCATGCGTAATATTTTGGATTCGTATGTATGGAAACTGCGCAAAGCCGCCGGATATGAGCAGGTGGATATTCCGCATATTACAAAAAAAGATTTGTACGAGACAAGCGGGCATTGGGAAAAATTTCAAGATGAGCTTTTCAAAATTACCACGCGCGAGGGACATTTATTTGTCATGAAGCCGATGAACTGCCCTCATCATACCCAGATTTATAACCGCAAACAGTTCAGCTATCGCGATCTTCCCCAGCGTTATGCTTCGACTACCAAAGTCTATCGTGACGAACAGTCAGGCGAGCTGTCAGGGCTCTCTCGGGTACGCGCGATCACGCAGGATGATGCGCATGTGTTTTGCCGTCATTCGCAGGTGCAGGAGGAGATCCTCAAAATCTGGGACATCATAAGCGAATTTTACGGCAAAGTCGGATTTACGTTAGCTGTGCGTCTTTCGTTGAGCGACCCTAAACAGCCGAAGAATTATCTCGGCACTCCTGTATTATGGAAAAAAGCGGAAAGCACGCTTCGGGCAATTATCAAAGATAAAGGGGTGGAGGCATATGAAGGTATTGGCGAGGCGGCATTTTACGGACCGAAAATTGATTTTATTGCAAAAGATTCACTCGGCCGCGAGTGGCAGGTGGCGACTATTCAGCTTGATATGAATTTGCCCGAGCGGTTTGATCTTGCGTGCATTAACGAAAAAGGCGAGCGGGAACGGATTGTCATGATCCATGCGGCGATCATGGGTTCCATCGAACGGTACCTTTCTATTCTTATAGAACATTACGCGGGCGCGTTCCCCTTGTGGTTAGCTCCGGTACAGGCTATGGTACTCACGGTAACGGACGCGGCAAAAGATTATGCGCACGGCGTTGCTGAAACAATGGTGCAGCGCGATATACGCGTGAGTGTGGATGATCGCAACGAAACAATCGGCAAAAAAATCCGCGAAGCGGAAATGCAAAAAATTCCCTATCTTTTGGTAATCGGCGGTCGAGAAGCGGAGGCAAAGACCGTTGCGGTGCGTGAACGAGGAAAAGGGGATCAGGGTGCAATGCCGCTTGAAGCATTCTTAAAACGATTGCAGGAAGAATAGCTTTTATCCTTTGCGATTTTGTTTTCAACAATGCGGCAATGCGCTGGTTGTTTTTTTCGTTATTATGGTAATATGTCTTCAGATATTTTCACGTATTAATGACTTCATCAAGGGAGACTAGAGAAAATGGCGATTTTGTATCATGTTCGCATTATTCACAGCATCGAAGATTATGGGTCGCTTCAGAATGCGTTTAAGGATGGGTTTGTACAGGAACACAGGGAACTTGCATTTGCAGAAAATCAACGCCAAATTTAGGATTACTGGAACATGGTTGAAGAAAGAATCGAGAAAGCGATTCCAGATCCGTGCGAGCTTCACACGTTCGGATATGAAAATAACAATCCCCATCTCTCCAAGCGAGATTGGGATTGTTATTTATTTGTGAAATCCTCTTAGGATTTAGGAGTTTGACCTTTTTATTCCCCTCCTAATACAGGAGCGAGGTTTGGGGCTAAACGCTTTGCGTCACCTGTCCCGCAACGGGATTAATGGAGGTAGCGGGGGAGTTACCCCTCTTTGTCTTCCGCTGATATCGCAAGAGCGGAAAATAACCGCCTATACTAGGGAGGAATAAAACTAGCAAGTTTTTATTCTATTGATTCCTTTCTTTGAGAAGAGCGCAATCATTGCAAAGGGTCGCATTGGTGGTATAGTGAATACACGCGTAAAGGTTTTTTCAAACTTCCTTGCACAATAGGGCTTCTTACTATACTATAAGTGAGGAATTGACAGCTAATGAGTATTTTGCTAGTTTAAACAACAGCTTGATATGAAGCAGGAAAAGAATTTATTTGAAGGCGTGGTGCTTGAGGCATTGCCCAGCACCCTTTTTAAGGTGAAGCTTGATGATGGTCGGGAGATTCTCGGTCATTTATCAGGCAAAATGCGCCTTCATTATATTAAAGTCCTGCCCGGGGATCGCGTGCGCGTCGAAATGACGCCTTATGATGAGACTAAGGGTCGGATTGTTCATCGCCTTAAATAATAGGAATTAGCTGGTAGTGGTAGCTGGTAGGAAGATTTCTCTGACCTACAAGCTAGCTCCTACAAGCTACAAGCTAGTCTTGAAAGTACGAGCATCGGTAAAACCAATGTGTGCAAAGTGCAAAATGGTCCGACGCAATCGTCGGCTTGTTGTTATATGCCGCACAACCCCCAAGCACAAGCAGAGGCAAGGATAATTTTAAAAAAGGAATTAGGAATCAGTTTGTAGCTTGTAGGGAGAGAAGATATTTTCCCTGCAACCTGCAAGCTAATTTGTACAACCTTCCCCTTTAGTATGCGTATCGTTGGTATTAACATTCCTGATAATAAGAAGATTGAATATTCATTGCCGTATGTATACGGTCTTGGTTTAACATTGTCGCGTAAGATTCTCAAACAAGTACAGGTAGATCCTTATAAGCTTGCGCGAGATTTAACGCCTGCTGAAATAAACCGGATTCGAGAAGTCATTGAAAAGTCATATAAGATAGAAGGAGATTTGCGCCGTGATATCATGACCAATATTAAGCGGCTGCGTGAACTTCAGAGTTATCGGGGGATACGTCATATGCGCGGACTTCCGGTACGAGGCCAGCGCACGAAAACTAATTCGCGTACGCGCAGAGGAAATACCCGTAAGACCATGGGGTCAGGAAGAAAGACTGCGGCAAGTCCGACATAAAAGAAATGAGTTGTTAGTGTATAGTTTATAGTTTCTAGTAAGGAATCAAATAGACGTTTTATAAATTTTTTACTAGAAACTATAAACGAGAAACTATAAACTACCTTAGAAACGTGGGTAAAAAACGTGTAATTGCCAAAGAAGAAAAGGAGGAAAAGAAGCCCGGATCAGGGACTGCATTGTCATCGGCGGAAAGCGGGCGCGGACGAGGAAAATTGACACGCGGAGTCGCGCATATTCAAGCGACATACAATAATACAATTATTACGATTGCGGATGAAAAGGGGAATGTGCTCGCCCAGTCATCGGCAGGGTCTTTGGGTTTTTCGGGCGCAAAAAAAGCAACGCCGTTTGCTGCGGCTCGGGTGGCGGAGACGGTAGTTGAAAAAATAAAAAAAAGCGGCATGGCAGAGATCATGGTCCGTGTGAGCGGAGTTGGATCAGGACGCGATTCTGCCGTTCGGGCTTTAGCGAATCACGGACTTAATCTTATTTCCATCAAAGACGTAACACCCCAGCCTCACAATGGTCCGCGATCTAAAAAAGTAAGACGGGTATAGGAAAAAGTTTAAACTTTAAAAGTTTTAAGATTTAAAAGTCACAGATGACAAAGGTTTTAGAAAAAGTTGAGCGGCGGCTTGGAGAAAAACTCTTTATCAAAGGGGATCGTTGTGTTGGGCCTAAATGTGCCTTAATACGAAGAAGCTATGCGCCGGGCGTGCACGGCAAAGGCAAGGGCGGCAAAGGACGCCGGCGTGAGCCTTCCGAATTTGGTTCTCTGTTTCGCGAGAAGCAAAAAATCCGTTTTACGTATGGACTTGACGATAAGGATCTTAAGAAGTATATTAATAGAGCAGCTTCCCAGAAAAAAGGAACATTCGGCGCCAATGTGCTTAAGCTGTTGGAGCGACGCTTGGATAATGTCATATATCGGCTCGGATTTGCGGATTCTCGGCGTATGGCGCGTCAAGCTATCGGTCACGGGCATGTTATGATAAATGGAAAAAGAGTATCAATTCCGTCATATCAAATCAAAAAGGGGAATGTTATTTCTTTGAAAGAGCAAGCATTGAAATCAGGTTTTTTCAAAGGCATTGACGATAAAATCCGATCATACGAAGCTCCGCGATGGCTCTCGCTGGATAAGGGTAAAAAATCAGGCATTGTAACAGGAGATCCTGAAGCCGATGATGTTCAGCTATCGGCCGATATCACCAAGGTAAAAGAATTCTATTCTCGATAATTTTTATTAATCACCTAACACATCTGTTTTCTTTTGTATCATGATTCCACTTCCATCAAAACCAAAAGTGGTGGCCGAAGAAGGAAATCGAACCGTATTTGAGATTGCGGGACTTTACCCCGGATACGGTCAGACGATCGGCAACAGTTTACGCCGCGTCTTGCTTTCTTCTCTTGAAGGATCAGTGATGACCTCGGTAAAAATCGAGGGCGTCGGGCATGAGTTTACAACGATCGAGGGCGTCATGGAGGACGTCATTGATCTTATCTTGAATTTGAAACAAATGCGCTTTAAACTTCACGAGTCGGGTCCGTTTAACATTAAGCTGTCGGCAAAAGGCGAGACAAAAGTGACTGGCAAGGATTTCGAAACTCCTTCGCAAGTTGAGGTGGTAACCAATGACGTGCATATTGCTACGCTCACTTCGAAGAAATCGCATCTTCTTATAGAAGCAGTGGTGGAATCCGGACGCGGATTTGTGCCGGTTGAAGCGCGTTCAAAAGATAAAGTGGAAATCGGAATGATTGCGTTGGACGCGTCATTTTCTCCAGTGCGTTCGGTAAATTATGAAGTGGAAGACATGCGCATAGAAGATCGCACGGATTATAATCGGCTGCGTATTGATATTGAAACCGATGGATCAATCACCCCATGGGAAGCATTTAGCAAAGCGGCAATGATTTTGGTAGATCAGTTTGGGGAAGTTGCTCAAGGGTTTGAAATGACGGCTCTCGCTCCCATGCGTACAGTCCCCGTGAAGGACAAAGAGGGAGAGACTGATCATGAAGAAGCTGAAGAAGAGGAAGTATTTAAGACAAAGCTTGATACGCTTAAACTTTCGAGCCGTACGCTTAATGCGCTCCGCGAAGCAGGAATCAAGACAGTCGGAGGAATTGCGCGCAAACGCGAAGAAACATTGCGGGAGGTGGAAGGACTTGGTGATAAAGGCATTCAAGAGATTAGAAAGGCGCTTGGAAATTTCGGTATTACATTGAAACAGTAAGTTGGAGTCAGAAGACAAGCAAAGGATGATGCGTCATCCGAACCTTTTTATTTTAAAAAATGAGACACTTACGAAAAGGAAGAACATTAGGCCGCAGTGCCGCACAACGGCGGGCTTTAATGAAGAGTTTAGCCTCTTCATTTTTTGTGTTGGGTAAAATTAAGACAACGCAGGCAAAAGCAAAAGAAGTCCGACCGCATATTGAGAAGTGGATTACACGAGGTAAAAATCCAACAGTTGCAAATCGCCGGATTTTAGCGACTACGTTTTCAAATGATGTAATAAAAAAAATAGTTGATCGCAGTGCTGAATTTGCCAACCGTCCGGGCGGATATACCCGTATCACAAAGCTCGTACGAAGGCCAGGTGACGGCGCGCAGATGGCGATTATTGAACTAGTGAAATAATTATGGAATACCAGATTGACGCAACCAATAAAATTCTTGGCCGCCTTGCAACTCAAGTGGCGGTTTTACTGCGGGGGAAAAACACCAGCCAATTTGATCCTGCCAAGCTCCCGAATCACAAGATAACGGTATATAATACTAACTCATTGCGGGTAACCGGAAAAAAAATGGACGGGAAGGAAGGAAAGGTTTATTTGCGCCACACCGGATACCATGGGGGTCAGCGTGCTGAAACATTAAAAGAAGTTATGACGCGCGATTCGCGTGTTGCCTTGCGCCGCGCGGTGATGGGCATGCTCCCCAAAAATAGATTGCGTGATCAAATTATTAAAAATCTTATCCTTATCAAAAAAGATTTGAAGCAAGACTAAACATGATAAAACAAAAAAGTACAACTGAAGAAAAAGAAACAACCACGGAGCCGAAAAAGCGTCTTAAAAAAGTTGTTTTCGTGCCTGTTGATTCTAAAAAATCACAGGATCAGGCGGCAGAAGCAGCGATGGATGAAAAAGTAGACGCAATACCGGAATCAGAATTTGCCGAAGAAGAGGGAGATGGAAAAGGAAAAAAAACCGATCGGTATTTTGAAGGAGTAGGTCGCCGCAAGACTGCTATTGCCCGTGTACGCTTGTTTACCAAAGCGGGGGATTTTCAGGTGAACAATAAATTATATACGGATTTTTTTAAAACGCTTGATCAGCAAAAAATCGCCGAAGAAGCGCTGCAAAAAATGAAACTCTTCGGACGTTTTCGCGTATCAGTACGCATCAAGGGAGGTGGAAGCCATGCACAAGCAGAAGCTGTGCGCCACGGTTTGGCGAGATGTTTAGTGAAATTCAATCCGGATTTCCGCAAGCGCTTAAAACGCTCCGATTTTCTCAAGCGCGACCCCCGCTCCAAAGAACGCAAAAAATTTGGTCTCAAAAAAGCAAGGAGAGCGCCCCAGTGGGCGAAGCGCTAACCAAGCTCCCCAGACAGGGTGTCCCCATGGAGAGAAATGAGATAGGTAAAGGGTTTTCTTGCTCCCCACGGTTTGGCACGCATCCGATGTCAAAAAGCACTGGAGCGATAAACGAGCGTTTTGGTACAGGAGTCCCCATAATCTCTTCATTAAAAAGCCCCCATATTGGTGGGGGGCTTTTATGTTAATGGGCTGGATAAGTATGAGTGTAATTGAAAAATAAGCCGAAAAATCGTATGATCAGATTATGCCAAAAAGTTCTCCTATACTCAATTCTCCATACGTTGAACCAAATCGACACTTTAAATCAGATGAACGTGGCATTACCGATGAGGTAATGAATGCTCGCAGGCCGAGCAGTTTTTATATTCCCGTCCCAAGGCAAAAAACTAAACAGAAACAGCTTGATCTCAATATCGCTGATGGTGCATTCGGTACTGAACTGCAAAAAGAAAATGAATTTATTAATAAGATTCGAGAGAAGATAGTTCAATGGCGCAGGAGTAGTTATCCCGGCATCACCAAAACATCCCGTGATCTTCTCATGTATTGGCAAGATGAAACCAGAGAGAACAAGTTATTTTTCTGCCAAATAGAAGCACTCGAAACCCTCATGTATATTAATGAGGTAGCAGAGAAATCGGGAGAGAATTCGATTATTAATACCCTAAAGCAGGCAAACACAGAAGCAAACCCAGGACTCTACCGCTTGGCATTAAAAATGGCAACAGGATCAGGTAAGACCGTGGTGATGGCGATGATCATTGCCTATCATACGCTTAATAAAATTCGTTACCCGCAAGACACGCGCTTCACCGATGCCTTCGTGATTATTGTACCGGGTATCACCATTCGTGACCGTTTGAATGTTTTATTAACAAACGATCCAAAGAACTATTATCGTGAGCGTGATATTGTTTCATACCAAGATTTTGATTTATTACAACAAGCGAATATCTTTATCACAAATTTCCATCAACTCGAGCTCCGACAGAATCCTCGTTTTCAGATTGGTTCAGTAATAAAATCTACGGGATTGTTGAAAGAAGAAGCCATCAAAGAAACTCCTAGTGCTATGGTCAATCGTGCATTTAAAAGTATATTAGGCAAACCTCGTGTTTTGGTTATTAATGATGAAGCGCATCATTGCTATCGTGAAAAACCAAGCGAAGAGAAGCTCACAGGGGAAGACAGGAAAGAAGCAGACGAAAACAACAAAGCGGCTCGCGTATGGATCAGCGGGATTGAGGCACTGGCAAAGAAAATCAATGTCAACGCGATAGTCGATCTTTCGGCAACGCCATATTTTCTGCGCGGCTCTGGCTATCAAGAAGGAACAATGTTCCCGTGGTCAATTTATGACTTTTCTCTTTTGGATGCACTAGAGTGCGGTATAGTAAAAATCCCGCGGCTTCCGATTGAGTCCGATGCCATAACAAGAGACGATGAACCAGAATTCAGAAATCTGTGGCTTCATATACGAGATGACTTGCCCAAGAAAGGTAAAAAAACAGGAGATTATGACCTCTCTGTGTTGGTCTTACCCACGACACTCAACCTCGCGCTAGAGTCGCTTTATGGGAACTATGAGAAATACTATCGAGAATATGAGAAACAGAAGAAAGAAAATTCGGCAGTTATGCCGCCAGTAATGATTATTGTATGCAACAACACCACCGTATCAGAACTGGTATATCGCTGGATTGCCGGTTATGAACGCACAATGGCGAACGGACAGATCAACATCGAGAAAGGTAACCTGAAGATATTCCGCAACGAGGATGGCGTCCAATTTTATGATCGACCAAATACTTTTTTAATAGACAGCGCACAACTGGAAAGCGGAGAGAAAATAGACGACGACTTTAAAAGAATTTTTACTAAAGAAATTGTTGATTTTCATAAGGACTATCGTAAGCGTTTTCCCGGACGGGATGACCCCACAGATGAGCAACTCTTGCGTGAAGTGATGAATACGGTAGGCAAGCAGGGAAAGCTTGGAGAGAATATCAAATGCGTTGTTTCTGTATCTATGCTCACCGAGGGCTGGGATGTGAATACGGTGACCCACGTCCTTGGCATCAGAGCATTTTCTACACAGCTTCTCTGCGAACAGGTTGTTGGCCGAGCTCTCCGCCGCGTGGATTATTCCACTATCATTGATCCAGAAGATGGGATAGAGAAATTTACACCGGAATATGCCGAAGTGTATGGCGTACCATTTAGTTTTCTCAAGGCCGAGGGCAACACACCGCCGCAACCGCCTAAGGTCATTCATCGCGTCCATGCGCTTGAGGATCGTGAGCAATACGAGATAATCTATCCGCGCGTTGACGGCTATCGCTATGAATTAAACGAGACCAAGCTTGCGGCTCGCTTTTCTGAAGAATCAAAAACCATTATTGAGAACGAACCAACCGAGGTAATAATCGGCGGCGTAATTGGCGAGGAAGTAAAAGAAAACCTTGAAAAGATCAAGGAACGCCGTGATGGTGAAGTGATTATAAGACTTACACAAGCGCTTCTCAAGCGTTACTATACCGATGCCGACGGCAATGAAAAATACTGGCTCACCCCGCAGTTACGAAAGATTGCCGAGGAATATGTGAAAAAATATGTAGTTCTTAAAGATCGTATGGTTATAGGATATCTTTCTGTGGGGGAGTATTTTACCGGCGCGCTGACCAAAATCCAGCAGGCTGTCATCGCTGAAAATCTGGAAGACTTAAAAGAGAAGCGTTTATTACCCATTCTCGCTCCATACGATATGCTTGGTTCAACGCGCTATGTGGATTTTCTCACCACAAAACCTGTCGTGCCGACTGCTAAAAGCCATATAAACTATGTGGTAGCCGATACTGAAGAATGGGAACAGGGAGTAGCAAAAAGACTCGAGCAAATGCCCGAAGTACTGACCTATGTAAAAAATCAAAATCTCAGTTTTACTATTCCGTATGAACATCAGGGCACTTCTCATCACTACACGCCCGACTTTATCGTTATTCTTGAGATGCCAGATAAGTCAAAACTCAACTTGATCATTGAAGTTACCGGCAAGAAAGATGATAAAAAGAAGATGAAGGTCAAAACCGCGCATGATCTTTGGGTGCCAGCTATCAATAACACGGGTAAGTACGGCAAATGGGCAATACTTGAGGTACAAGATATTCACGAGACGCAGAATTTAATTCGAGCAGTTATTAATAACATTAATTCCAAACTATGAGCAAAGAGAAAGACATTGTGCCGCAGGAATCCGATTTTCTTCTCTATACAACCCCAGGCGGAGAGGTTCGTGTTGATGTTCTTTTTCAGGACGAGACCGTCTGGCTTACGCAGAAGCGCATGTCCGAGTTGTTTGGAGTTGAAGTTAATACGATCAACTATCATATCAAAGAAATTTTGAAAAGTAACGAATTAAGGGAAGATTCAACTATTCGAAAATTTCGAATAGTTCAAACCGAAGGAGCACGAGAAATTGCCCGCGAAATAGAATTCTATAATCTCGATATGATTATCTCCGTCGGCTATCGGGTCAATTCCGAAAAAGCGACGAAATTCCGCATTTGGACAACACAAACCCTTCGTAATTACATAGTCAGGGGCTATGCGATTGATGACGAGCGGCTTAAGAATGGCCGGCACTTTGGCAAAGATTACTTTGACGAACTGGTTGAGAAAATACGTGAAATCCGTGCGAGTGAACGGCGCTTCTACCAAAAAATTACTGACCTTTACGTACAAGCAAGCAGTGACTACGACAAGGATGCGGATATTACGCAGAAATTTTACAAGACTGTGCAGAATAAATTACACTGGGCAATTACCGGTCGTACCGCCGCCGAGCTGATTGCCGGTCGAGCCGATAGCGCGAAGCCCCGCATGGGACTGAACACGTGGAAAAATGCACCAAAAGGCAAAATCCTCAAACCTGATGTTTCAATCGCAAAGAACTATCTCAACGAGAAAGAACTATCGGAACTAAATCGTATCGTTACTATGTATCTTGATTATGCAGAAAATCAAGCCAAGAAACAGCGTCCCATGGCTATGCAAGATTGGGTTGAAAAGCTTGATGCGTTTCTGCGCTTCAATGAATATCAAATTTTGAACAATCCGGGAAGGGTGTCACATGAAGTTGCTCAAGAACTTGCGGAGCAGGAGTTTGAAAAGTATCGGGTTGTTCAGGATCGCGAGTTTGTATCTGATTTTGACCAGTCTGTACAAAAGTATCTGACTGCTGAAAACCAAAAGCAAAACCGAAGAAAAAAGTAACTATGCCAAAGAAAAAAATATCACAACCTACCACTGCCGCTCCAGTAAAGTCGTACAAGCATAATGCCAAGCGCGTACGTATTCCTACACAAGAGGAATCAATCAAGCTCTCTGCTCGCGACAAACAGCCGGTGAGGACTCGCTATGCTTACGATCCGTCGCTTGACCCTCAATTGACGTGGGCGGGCAAAGAGGAACAAGGGGCTGAATTTGCTGTGCCAACAGTGCCAATCTATGTTCAGGAAAAAATTGCGCCAGAGGCAATTATTGCTCGGTTAAAATCTGGCGTGAGCGAAAATACTCAACAGATGCTTTTTGGCGAAACAGCCGAGACACAATTTAGTAAGGCGGTGGATTTCTATAAACACGAGGATAACTGGCAGAATCGGATGATACTGGGCGATTCACTGTTAGTAATGAATTCATTACTAGAAAAAGAAGGTATGCGCAGTCGCGTGCAGACGATTTATATTGATCCGCCTTATGGTATTAAATTTGGCTCCAACTGGCAGGTGTCCACACGTAAACGTGATGTAAAAGATAATAAGCTGGAAGACTTTATCCGCCAACCGGAACAGGTAAAAGCATTTCGCGATACGTGGGAATTGGGTATTCATTCTTACCTTTCATATCTGCGCGACCGTCTGCTTGTTGCCCGAGAACTGCTTACAGAAAGTGGGAGTTGTTTTGTACAGATTAACGATGAGAATGTTCACCTGGTCAGAAATTTGATGGATGAGGTTTTTGATAACGACAATTTTGTTTGTCAAATTACTTATAGAACAAAAAATCGACCACTTGGCGGTAAATTACTTGAGACTCAAGCTGATTATGTTGTTTGGTACGCCAAAAATAAAGAAGTAGTTAAATATAGACAGTTGTTTACTGGCAAAGATGTCGAAGGGGATTCTGTTTGGAAATGGGTTCAATTGCCCGATAAGATGAGGCGACAAATGACCAGGAATGAAATTGATGACCACTCATTACTACCAAAAGGATCGAAAGTTTATAGAACGGCTGATTTAAGACCTGCGGGATTTAATGCTAGTTGTGTATATGAGTTTGAATTTCAAGGTAAAAAATATTCACCACCCGGCAATGGTAGCTGGCTAACATCAAAAGAAAGACTCTCAAAAATAGCTGAGAGGGGTTATCTACAAGCGAATGGGCAGACACTTGAGAGAGTAATTTTTTTAGAAGATTTTCCAGTTCAACCGCTAATGAATGTGTGGACTGAAACAGTTGGTGCCACGGATAAAATCTATGCAGTTCAAACTACAACCGAAGTGATAAAGCGTTGTTTGTTGATATCGAGCGATCCAGGCGACATTATCCTTGATCCAACTTGCGGCTCGGGCACAACTGCTTATGTCGCCGAGCAGTGGGGCAGGCGGTGGATTACGACCGATACTTCTCGTGTGGCGTTGGCGCTTGCGCGGACGCGGCTCATGACTGCAAAGTTTCCCTATTATAAGCTCAAGGAAAATGGTGATCATCCAAATGTTGCGGCAGGTTTTATTTATAAAACAGTCCCTCATGTAACACTCAAATCGCTTGCGAACGATGAGCCAGCAGAACAGGAAGTGCTCTATGATCAACCGATGGAAAATAAGGATATTGTCCGCGTGACCGGACCGTTTACGGTAGAGTCACTTTCTCCGCATCGAGTATCAGATGCGCAGGAGATGCTTTCCAGTGAGCGGTTTGCGGAAACGGTGGTGTCCAATCTTTTGAAAGCAGGAGTACAGACTGGCGAAAAAGGCGCACGAGTAGAGTTCGTGAATTTGGATATCTTACCAAGCGGACCAGAAGTACAGGCGATAGGGGAATATAAAACTGACAATGGATTAAAGAAAGTCGCTGTCTCCATCGGCCCCGAATTTGGCAGTGTAGACGATGATTTTATCCGTGATGCTACTATCGTTGCTAAGAAATTTGCTGATCTGCTTGTTGTTGCCGCTACCTCGTTTGAGGCATCTGCATTTTCAGAAGCCACTCAATCAAACGGCTTACAAGTGATGAAAGTGAAAATCAATCCCGACTTATCCATGGGCGATCTCCTCAAAAAGACCGGCTCGGGCAATTTATTCCTCGCATTCGGTGAACCCGATATAAAAGTTAAGGAAACGAAAGACGGAGTGATTGTGGAAGTAATGGGTGTGGATATTTATGATCCCGTAAAAAGTGAAATCCGCTCCAGCGGCTCGGGCGACCCGGAGCACGAGATTGCCGCATGGTTTATAGACACCAATTATAGCGGAGATGCATTCTTCGTTCATCATGCCTACTTCTTAGGCGCAGACAAGCCATATGAAAAACTAAAAAAAGCATTGAAAGCCGACATCAACGAAGACGCGTGGGAAGAATTATATTCAACTGTTTCTCGGCCATTCCCTAAACCGAAAACCAGCAAGATAGCCGTTAAGGTAATCAATCATTATGGCGATGAGGTGATGAAGATTATAGAAATAAAGTCATAGAAGAATTTTTCTAGAAGAGGAGACAAAAAATAAGCAACTTCAGATTGTTTATTTTTTTGAGTTATCAACAGGCATACACTTGCATAACATTTGTATACTATGGTATTCTTACCACAGTATCGGTAGAGATATAAAAAGTAATCATATAACATTATGAAATTACATGCAGTAGTAAAAGCATTACGCGAGGAACATGGACTCACGCAAGAACAGTTGGCCGAGAAATCGGGTTTAACCCGCGGCTATATATCCCGCATGGAGGCTGGAGACTACAGGGAAGATTCTCCCTCTATTCGCACTCTTCAGAAAATTGCGGAAGGGCTTTCGGTTCCGCTTGAATTGATTTTGAATAAAGCGGGCATTACGAAAGAAGATTATATTAATTCTGCGGAGACGCACATTTATTTGCGAGCCAAGTACGATTTTAATACAGAACAAATAAAAGAAGTTGAGCAATACATTGATTATATTAAAAACAAATTAAAGGGAAGATAGGGCTTTATAACCATCGTGACTATCTTCTAAAACTCATGTTAGCACAAATAAGCAAACAGAGGGCAAATGATATTCTTCATGAAGTTAGCGAATCGATCCGAGTGACAATCCCCATACCCATTGAGGATGTTATTAAAATATATCTCGTTGACGTAAACATGGATTCCATGTCTTTTCTTGGTACGACTCTATCCGATGTTTCGGCATTCGCAAAGAAAGACATGGAGGACGGATGGCTCATTGTGGTTAATTCAGCAGAGTCACACCAGAGACAACGATTTTCTCTCGCGCATGAGCTTGCCCATATTGCTTTGATGCCGAACAAACCTGATCCCGTGTATTGTGCCCGAGATAGCAAGGGCATAGACGAGAGACTGTGCAATCGATTTGCAGGTGATATTTTAATGCCGGATGTAGCCATAATGACATTTTATAGAGAGCATCCCATGCCCTATCTTGAAAATGTGGCAGAACATTTTGATGTCAGTCCGCCAGTTGCAAAAATCCAGCTACAACGATTAGGATTGCCATTTAGGAGAATGTTTACACTGAGTTCCGGTGTGTTTGCCACTGTCCCTTTCTAACCCCCCCCTAGTAGAGTGATAAATCATAGCTATATTTTTTTGCCCTAAAAAGTTACTATACTTCACATACATATACACTATGGTAATCATCAAACCACAACTCAACATACGTATTACTAAACATTTTATTTCTGCATACAAGACTGTTTGTCATGAAGAAATAAAATAACTTTATTCCCATTCATGTTCCGGCGAAGGACCTACGCAGTCGGCGCCGGAACGTGAATGGAAATCCGATTGCGTATGAATTTAATAGATATCGCATTTGAATATCTGGATCAAGGATTCTCCGTCATCCCCGTAGGGAGAGACAAGAAACCGCTGATTCCATGGGAGAAATACCAACACCAACGCGCCACCAAAGAAGAGGTAGCAGGATGGTATACACGATTCCCTGACGCAGGCATTGCCATTGTTACCGGAGTAATATCGGGCATTGTGGTGATTGACGTTGAAGCCGGAGGCAAAACTGATGATCTGTCTGCAACCGTCATCTCCTGCACTGGTGGAGGCGGCTGGCACTTTTATTGCACGCACCCGGGAGTACCCGTAAAGAACGCAGTGCGGATCAGAGAAAAAACTGATATTCGGGGAGATGGCGGCTATGTCGTGGCGCCACCTTCATTGCATCAATCGGGCAAGCGCTATGAATGGGCTGTCTCTCCTCAAGATGCAGGTTTTGCGGACTTGCCGTCATGGGTCATGGATTCTCCATCTGCTCCTCAAATCAAAATTAATGACTGGGATACATTTCTCGCTAAGGAGAATCCCGAAGGGACGCGAAATGAAAAAGCAACGCGAGTCGCAGGAAAACTTCTCGCTGAGCTTTCGAAGGATTTATGGGAAGGAACAGGATGGCTGGCATTCCGGGCGTGGAATCAAGAAAAGAACATCCCTCCGCTCTCTGATGAAGAACTTCGTGCCATATGGGAGAGTATCAAGAATGCCGAAAGCAATAAGCCAAAGAAGAGCGAAAACCAAAGCAAGAATCTGCTCGATATGATTGGAGATATGGGAGATGGCATTGAGCTCTTCCACAATGAATTGAAAGAGCCGTTCATGCGCATACGCATAAATGATCATTACGAGATATGGTCATGCAAGAATAAGATGCTGAAACGATGGCTTGCCAAGCTGTTCTGGGATAAACATGGAAAAGCCCCTAGCACCGATGCGCTCAATACCGCGCTCAATGCGATAGAGGGGAGAGCGTGTTTTGGCGGACAGCAACATATTCTATGGAATCGAGTAGCTCTACACGAAGGAATACTGTGGTACGATCTCGCAGACCCCAAGTGGCGTGCGGTAAAAATCACGACAGACGGTTGGCAGGTAGATACTCCGCCAATTCTTTTTATCAGACACAACCATCAACAAGCACAGATAGACCCCGCTGAGTCCGGTGATGTTACCGCGTTTCTTAAGTTCGTAAATATCAAGGATGAATCATCAAAGATGCTTCTTCTGGTCACGCTCATCGCATCATTCATTCCTGATTTTCCGCACCCAGTCCTTGTAGGATATGGATCCCAAGGAGCTGCCAAATCTATGTGCTTCAAGTTGTTAAAAAGGATGATTGATCCATCCTCCCTGATGGAAATGGATTTGCCGAACGATAAAAAGGAGCTCGTACAGCAACTGGCCCATAATTGGTTCATTTTTTATGACAATCTTTCTTATTTACCGGACGCAATATCCAATACGTTCTGCCGCGCGGTGACGGGCAGCGGATTTTCCAAACGGCAGCTCTTCACCGATGAAGACGATGTTATCTTCTCATTCAAACGATGCATTGGTCTGAACGGAATCAATTTAGTGATTGCTCGTGAAGACATGGTTGAACGAAGCATCCTCCTGCAATTTGAACGCGTGGCGGATAATGAACGGAAATCCGAAGAGGCAATATATGAGGCATTCAATAGAGAACAGCCAAAGATTCTTGCAGGGATATTTGAGGTACTGACAAAAGCAATGACGATCAAACCCATGATAGTCATTCCATCTCTCCCCCGAATGGCAGATTTTACCCTGTGGGGTTGTGCCATCACGGAAGCATTAGGACAAATACTTGAACCCGCGCAAGAACGGTTCAATAGACGATTTACTAAAGAGCGATTCCTTGCCGCATACTACGAAAACATCGGCAGACAGAATGAGGAGGTACTTGGAGATGACTTGGTTGCAATCGCAGTGCGCTCGTTCATGGATGAACACTCATTCTGGGAGGACACACCTTCACGGCTTCTTGAAGAACTTACTACGGTTGCAAAGAATCAGGGTATTAACACTGATCGGGAGCACAAGTGGCCAAAGGCGGCGAATAAATTGAGCAAGCGTTTGAATGAATTAAAAACAAATATGGCAACCATTGGGATTCATGTTGAACGCGGAAAAGGAAGCACGCGAACCATCATCCTCCAAAAAGTGCCTGAAACAATCGTCTCTATCGCCGAACCGTCGCAAAGCGGCTCTATTCTTGCAGATACAAGAGACGATCCCCCTTAAAGATGAGCGTCTATCGTCTACGGTATCGTCTCATGAATAGTCATAATCCATGAGAAAAAGACGATGGAGACGATAAAGACGATACTTTCCTATTAACCAAGAAATCTATGCAAAATTTAAACATTCAATACATACCCATCGGAGACCTCAAACCCTCCACCTACAACCCCCGTCAATGGGATGAAGCTGCTATGTGTCAGCTTACCGAAAGCATTCAGCGCTTCGGACTCATTGACCCGCTCATCGTCAATACTGCACCCAAGCGCAAGAACGTCGTCATCGGAGGCCACTTTCGCCTTGCGGCGGCAAAGAACCTCGGGTTTACGGAAATTCCCGTAGTCTATGTGAACATCCCCGACATCAAGAAAGAAAAGGAATTGAATCTCCGCCTCAATAAGAACCTTGGATCATGGGATGCGGAACTCTTGAAAGCGTTTGATACCGATCTCCTGCTCGAAGCTGGATTCGCACCCGATGACCTGAATGATTTGTTTGACGACATGCTGGAGGTCGGAGATGACGGGTTTGATGTTGAGAAAGAACTCAAGAAAATTGAGACGCCAAACACAAAGCCCGGAGAGCTGTATCAGCTTGGTACGCATCGTCTGCTATGCGCTGATGCTCTGAAAGCCGATAATGTAGAACTCCTCATGGGCAAAGAAAAAGCAGACATGATCTACTGCGATCCTCCGTACAACATCGGGATGGATTATTACAAAGGTGTCAGCACACAAGGAAAATACTCACCAAGCGAAGTAGTAAACGATCGTAAGATACCAGACCAATATCGGGAGTTCATTGATACCTCAATCAAGAACGCTCTCACGGCAAGCAATCCTGATGTCCATGTATTCTACTGGTGTGATGAGCGGTACATATGGCTCCTGCAAAATCTGTATGAGCAGAACGGAATCGCAAACAAGCGGGTCTGCCTCTGGGTGAAAAACAATATTGATCCCACACCGCAGGTCGCATTCAACAAAGTGTATGAACCGTGTGTATACGGGACCCGAGGAAAACCACTGTTGAATAAAGGGATGAAAAACCTGAATGAGATCATAAATCAGGACATAAACTCAAGCGGTATCTATGATGATCTGATGTCCCTTGTCCAGATATGGCTCGTGAAGCGTGATAGTACAACAGACTACGAACACCCAACCCAAAAGCCCATCACGCTCAATGAGAAACCGATCAAACGCTGTACTACCGCAGGAGGAATCGTATTGGATTTATTCGGAGGAAGCGGAAGCACGCTCATTGCATGTGAGCAATTGAAACGCAGAGCATTCCTCATGGAGGTCGATCTTGTGTATTCCGATTTAATTATAAAACGCTATGAACTCTTTACTGGAGACAGGGCCGTCAAAATTAATTAAACAAGGAGAGTTGTGGCAATTGGGACGACACAAACTCTTGTGTGGCAGTGCAAGCAAGATAGAGGATGTAGCATTGCTCATGCAAAGCGAGAAAATCTCCCTTACCCTCACCGATCCTCCCTATGGCGTGGGGTACGTGGAAGGCAAACAAAAGTTTCTCAAAACAATCCACAGGGCAAGCAAACGGATTGAAGGATTCTCCGCAATCAAGGGAGATGAGCTGCTACAAGACTATTACGCTTTTTCAAAAGCATGGCTTGAGCCGATGCGAACACATTTCACGCCAAAGAATGCGGTCTATATTTTCAACGGAGACACAAAACTACGTGAGATGCTCAATGCCATGCAAGACACAGGATACTATAAATCTTCTCTCCTTATTTGGGTGAAAAACCACATCGTAGTCGGAAGAAAAGACTTTCATCCCCAGCATGAATTGATTGTCTACGGATGGTATGGGACTCATGCCTACTACGGGAACAAGGATAAGAGCGTACTCTGCTACCCGAAGCCAAACAAGAGCAAACTCC
>Ga0209515_10002012_pt1 | contig 32233 bp, 39 predicted proteins | sample Subgroupgradi54m_FD_187454 | JGI IMG/M metagenome (GOLD analysis project Ga0209515, IMG submission 187454) | Subsurface groundwater microbial communities from S. Glens Falls, New York, USA - GMW60B uncontaminated upgradient, 5.4 m (SPAdes)... ... | reverse complement strand
TACGCTCCACCACTCGCTAGGCCGCTCGTTCTTTTTTGGTCCTAGGCCGGACCACCGCCGTCTGTCGTCGGCGGATTAGACTCGATTTGGTTTACTCTTATTCTTTGGTACAGGAGGGTGACCGGTACGGATAAAGCGTAATAATTAGAGGAGACACGAAGAGTGTCCTTTATGTGCGCGGCCCCCACCCCCCGTAAGACCGACGAGGGTGGTGCTAGAACCTTCGGTTCTTCGTCCGCCAAAAGCTCGGACGACCGCACCCCCCTCCCGCGCACGTCATCTGCGGCGGGGACAAAGCTTTAGGGAGGGTCCTTTACGTTCCGCCGCAGAACCTCGGATTGATGCGTTCTATATTCTCTGCAGTCGCAAAGAGCACGGTTATAGAGGAAGACTGATGTTTACACAGCAGTCTTTTTATAGTGCTCTTTGCTCATGCAGTGTCCTCGGTTCCTGGGTCGGTTTGGGACTTTGATTTTTTGACGACGCGTTTTTCCACTAGAGGCGAGTTCGTTCTTTGGTGGAGGCGAGTTTTTACCTTATTATGAGCGAACAGCTATCGTCACAAGTGCTCTATGTACTAGTTAAAAGCTCAACCGGATTTTTTCCCTCGGAAATACTCTGTCACTTTTACTTTTTTTGGCTCAAAAAAATCTCGAAAAACAGGCAGCGCTTTATGGGGGTCACCAGTGCCACAAACAAATACATCTAGCGCGATGTATTTGATTTCAGGCCAAGTATGAATGCTAATATGTGATTCGGCTAATACTGCTACTCCTGTAATTCCTGATCCTTCACCGAACGAGTGTAAAATTATCTTTAGAACGGTTGCATCGCAGGCATCCGCAGCTTTTTTTAATACCTTTTTAATATAAGCCTGGTTTTCAAGATGTTTTGCACCCCAAAAATCAATAAGCAGATGTACCCCGGGCGCTACATATTTCGTCATGCTTTTCCTAATGTTTGATAAAATAAAATTTGTTTCCATCGGGTGTCATCAGCCCTTAGGCGCCATATGAACGCATCGAGTATATAATGTGTTGTTTGAGGTAGAGCGAGTAGCGGAACAAGCCACACCAAGGTTTGTTCAGTCCCAATAGCCGGAAGTAAATTAGAAAATCTAAACAGCCTTCCGTGTTCCCTCCACACAAAACCATCCCAAAAACCTTCTTCAATAAAGGCAAACAAAAACAGCGCGGAAACGAATAAAGGCAGCATTCTCCAATTGAACAGTTTGCTGATCCATGGCAAAACGTAAGATGCTTTATCCACGTATTGCAAAGCCGTCTGATTGCGCCCATAGCCCCATATGAGGGCGATGTAAGGAATCCCGTGTGCAATAACATTTGTTGCAGTAAAAGCCAGATCATTATCAAAAGCTACGATCCCGACAAACCATGAAAATGCGGTGCCGAACAACAGGAGATTCCGGGGGATATTGAATGTATTTTTTCTCCAGAGCACAACTTCCTTCAGGACATAGGCGATCAATACGGCTAAATAGATGATCCCGGTATAAAAACTGAAAGCAGGCAGATCGATAGCCACAAAATCTCCTTGAACAAACCAATCAAATTCCCGCGTGTGACTATGCCAATAGATCAGTGGGTAGATGGTTGCCAAATAAATGGCGGCTTTATCAATAGCCTTGAAAAATCCCGGAACGTTTCGCTCCTTGCGGGAGTAGATCATCATAAAACCATATTGCTGCCTGATAAAATGAAGCACCGCCAGATAAGCCAGAGCCCGCCAAAAAACGAGACTTCCAGCGCTGTATAGAAGGCATCCTATTACCCAGGCAAGTAATGGTGTAAGAGTATATAAAGCCCCTCTCTGTCTAAGTTCATCCCGATCAAGATAAGTACGAAATAGGCTGCTATAAACGTGGCTGACATCTATTCCCACGATCAACAATAACCAAAGCCATGGTGGCACATCCTTTAAAGAAACAAGACTATTACGAAAAATAACGATCAGGGTGGTTATAATAATTGCCGGGGCAAGGATGAATCCGATATCAAATCGCGGCGAAAATATCCAAGGTTGCGCTTTTTCTCTCACAGCTGGCTCCCGTAAGGAATATTCATAAAAGCCATCGCTTTTTCTGCAGCGCTGACACCCTGAGTATAGGCCTCTTCAAATATTGAAATTCCACTCATGTCAGAATGCGCGGTAAATAACGGCGGGTGCTGTTTCAATGCCTCTTTTCGCGCTTCTCCCCAAATGAAACCTTTTGTAGGCCTTACCATCGCATGGCCCCATATCCATAAATCCATGCGTTCGATATGCCCTTCGACCTCCGGATGGATCTTTAGCAATTCCTGCAGAAATATTTTTTGCCAATCATCATAATTACGGCTTAAAGCCTCTTTACGTGCTTCCGAAGGGCTTGAGTGACTTAACGGCCAATAATAGGTAAGCACAGTATTGACCGGCTTCATTTGCGTTATCTGATGAGTAGCGACCACATACCCAAGCAAAGAACTGTTAAAAACTACATTGTCCCACGAAAGCGGCGCTCCGTTACCTGAAGGCAATGTGCTCAAAGTAATGTTGGCTACGGCCCAAGGGGAGTAAGAAAACGCTTCGGAGGAGATCGAAAAATTTTTTGATCTGATAATACGTGAAGATACAAAACGCGGAGTTGCAATAATTGCTGCTTTCGCGTTGATGCGGATGGATTGATTTTGCTGATCGTCCCAATAATCCACCGTGACATGTCCACCCTGATCGGTAACGTTGTAGGTTAGCGCCTGCGTCCTGGTATTATCCTTGATAGGTTGGGCCAGTTGATGCGCTAACCAGCCGTTGCCTTCCGGCCAAGTGATGACATTTTGTGGATCTGTATTCGCTGCGTGTCCATTTCTAGCCGCAAAATAATGGATACCGGCCCAAGCTGATGTTTCTTTTAAAATTGTTCCAAAATCGTCCCTGCAGCAATAATTTATATACCAACGAAGATTGGGTGAGCTAAAACCTTCTTTATTCAGCCATTCCTCCATTGTAATAGAATCAAGTTCTAGTAATTCTTTATCTTGAGAACTTTTGTCGATCGGAATAGCAAAAGCTCTTTTGCCGTCGCCGCCTTTGCGGTTTTTGTAATTTTCCATCATGGCAAAAAAACGTTTGTATTGTTGCTCTTCTTCGGACGTGATACCAATGATCGGGATCAGCCCCTCTTGCCATCTTCCATACATATAAAGCCTCTCATGCGGATCGGCAGAGATGTAAAATTCATTGTATATCGGTGATCCCTGGAAGTCATAACCAGTAATAACCCCCAGATCTTCGAAAAGCCGTTTAACGGCGGTAGACTCTTTTGTCAGCAGCGGAACATAGTGCGCTCCCCAAGGATAAGCAGAAACTGAATTTTTCCCGCTTAAAGAGTTGCCTCCCGGCTCTTTCTCCAGATCAAGTAATATAAAATTTTTGAGCCCTGCTTTTGCTAACCGATAGCCAGCGGCTAAACCAGCGATCCCACCGCCGACAATAACAAGATCTTTTTGAATAACGCGTGAAGGCGAAGGAAAACTGCCAGATCGCAATTTATGTCCAAGCGCAGATGAAGCTCCCAATATTGCTCCCGGGATGGGATCTGAAAGCGCAGATTTTAAAAATTTAAAGCCAAGGAACTGGCTTAACCATAAGCCACATAGAGCGGCCATGCTTCTCAAAATAAATTGTCGTCTTGTTACACCCATAGGTCCCCGAAACAATTTCTAGTAGATTAGGTATTCTGCCCACTCCTCATCGAAGTAATGAACCAGAGCTTGGTCGTCCAAACGTTGAATTTTTGTTTCTACTTTGGACATATCCGCTGGAAAATGGAACATTTCTTTTGCCGTTTCATAGCTTATATAACGTAAACCTTCAGGGTATCGGCGCGGTTCGGTGTAGGGTTTCAAGGAGGCTAAAATAAATCCCCATTCCCCAAAAGAAGGGACATAGGCATGGTAAGGCGTCGTCAAAAAACCCGCCGCTTCCAGCGTATTATTAATACACCAAAAAGATTTTCTTGCCGCAAGCGGCGAAGTGCCTTGCAAAACGATAACGCTGTCTTTAGTAATAATATTGCGTAACTGCTTAAAAAACGTTATGGAATATAATTTCCCTATGGAAAAATTGGACGGGTCTGGAACATCAATAATAACGGCGTCAAATCTCGGCCTTTTTTTAAGCTCACAAAGCTCTTTGAGCCAAAGAAAAGCATCTCGGTTAATGATCGTTAGTTTGGGTGAAAGCAAAGATCTTTTATTAAGATCAGTCAGCATGGAATTTGACGAAAACAATTTTGTCATTGCGGCGTCAAGATCGACCAGCGTAATGGATTCGACCGCTGCATACTTAAGAACCTCGCGCAACGCCAGTCCGTCACCGCCTCCGATAATCAATATTCTTCTCGGAGCTGATATTGCGCTTAATGCGGGATGCACCAGCGCTTCATGATATCGGTACTCATCGATCGAACTAAATTGCAAATTAGAATTAAGAAAAAGACGTAGATCTTTTGATTCTTTAGTAATAACGATTCTCTGGTAAGGAGTAGATTCAGAAAATATGACACTCCCCTGATAGCTATTGGTTTCAGAAAAGCTCGTAATTTTTTCCGCGTAAGCGAAGCCGAATGTCAACGCCATCAAAACAGCGATCGCGGTTAATTTATGCAAGCGTAGCCAGGGAATAGGCTCCTTAATGGCATAAAGCACCCAGATGGCGACGAATGTATTGAGCATACCAAACAAGAATCCGGTTTTAATTAGGCCGAGATGAGGAACCAGTATCAGTGGAAATAAAATTGACGCGAAAAGAGCACCCACATAGTCGAAGGTAAATACTTTGGATACAAGCTCTTTAAACTCAAATCGACCTTCAAGAATTCGTAGCAATATGGGTATTTCAACGCCCACCAAAATACCAATGATGGCAACAACGAAATAGAGCAACAAATGGAAGGAATAAACATGTTCAAATAATACAAAGAGCAACGCCGCCGAACACCCACCCACAACGCCGATCAAAATCTCTACTTTAATAAAAAAACTAAGAAGATTTTTATGAATATGGCGCGAAAGCCATGAGCCAATTCCCATGGCAAAAAGATAGCAACCAATAATCGTAGAAAATTGAGTGATCGAATCGCCTAGAAGATAACTAGCGAGGGTACCGGCGATCAGTTCATAGATAAGCCCGCATGTTGCAATAACAAAAACGGAGATTAATAGGAGTAGCTCCAAAAACTAATTCCTATTAAATTAACCGTGTATTGCCGATGCAATAATCGTAGCAATACCAAATGTCAACGCGCCTAAAAATATTGCCACTGCAACATTTTGCTTTTCGACCAACTCTTTCCATATACTAACTTTAGGTGTTAACAAATCAAGCAATATGAAACTGACAATAAACACAACAAGCCCAATGCCTGAATATAGCAATGAGGCGACGACATATTTCATTTGAATTAATTCCACCACTGCGTTTCCCATGTTTTCCTCCCTATTTGTGGTAATGGTTAGCGGTTTTATCTGCTTTCTGAGAACCAGTCAGCATACTTGTAAAAACATAACCATTATGATTAGCAACGGCCAGTAGAATAACGAGTGCTGTGCAGTAAATGGAAAATATTTTCAGCATCTATTCACTCCTTAAATTATAAATAGCTGGCACATAATCACTCTCGGACCAACGCCTGTTTTCAAAACTCCAGCGGATCACCAGTACAAGGATCGGATATACTAGAATCATTAATACTGTGCTCCAATAATTCAGTCCGGCAGGCACATCCCGTCTAATTCCGAGATTAAAATCTACGTAGCCACTCCTGAAATAAGCCCCTGAATCCGCATCGATCAAAAGACGATAATTGCCACTCGGCACTGATGAGATATAAGTTTTGCTATATGGTCTACCTTCCACCCACGCTCCATCAGTATCTTGACCGTGATAATATTCCATGGCTTGCACAATGGCATATTCTTTATTTGTCTGTTCATTCACCAAAGATAAATGAAGCTCTAGCCAGTCGTTGTCTATAGGAGAACCACTTTGAATCAAAACATTACTTTTCTTAGGTATTAAAAAACTTGGGGTACTAATCGTTTTATCTCGATCAGCCGCATCAACTCTGAATTGAGATGAATAGACATCCGCATTGTCAGCTGAATTAATAGTCATAGTCTGAATCATGTATGCAAGTGCCATGAATACGCCCGCAATAATCCATAGCTTGAGGAATGCGCCTTGATAGGGCGCTGGTTGGTTAGACAGTACGCCCGTTCTGGCCGGCATCTCTTTATCTAGCTTAAATGCAGATGCTACTTTTCCCGGCTTTAAATATTCACCTAACGAAACCATGATCTCTTCGCCATTTTTCTCGGTAGAGAGTAAGAATGGCGGCGCAATATAATCCGCCACGCTTGTGCTGTCACCTTTTTGAACCCGCCAATAGAATTCCCCTTTCACATAATGGACTACAGCTTGTCCCTTGAGAAATACCTGGTATTTTTTGCCATCTAACCGAACCTCATTTGCATTTCCAGCGCCTGGAATATCTTTTTTCAAAACTTTGATAAAATTCCAATGACCGTTGGATTGAACTAAAAATCGAAATCCGTGATAGGGATTGTACAGCAAATATTCTTCCCATTTATATTCGGTGTATTCGCTATCTTTTTTTATGGTGTAGCCAATCACTTCCCATTCCACGCCGAACAATTGTCCTCTAGCACCAAGCTCAAGCAGAGTATTACGTATTTTTTCATTTGCTTTCTTAATAATTCGGTAGTTCTCATTTGCAACATCAATGATGGAGGAACAATGGGCGCAGACGGCGCTGATTGTAACGCCAACCGCTTTTATCGTGACAATGCCGCCGCAGGCGAGACACGCAAATGTCTGCGGCTTGCCGCTAGGTTTTTCTGGCGCCTTTGAATCGTCCATTACCATCCTTCCAGGGGCCTTAGATTTTGGCAGCGTAGGTCTTCCCACTCCACATAGTGTCCCGTATAGACCCGCCACTGATCGTCCTCGATTTCAATCGAAGCAAATTCGTCCTCTACTCCCAATAAATCTATCGACGTTGTTTTGCGTCCCTGAGGGGCATTGAAAGGCAACTCGCCTTCACTTCCAATACAAACAGCCTTTTTGATATCAACAACTTTGAATTTCTGCTTACCCAATGTCAGAGAAGAGCCCAGCCTGGGCATCGACCGAGTGGTGTTGGGATGAAGGGCCTCCTCTACTTCAAAACTCACGGCATAAAACCCTTGAGCTTCTGCGAGCCAGCCCTTGCGGCCATCATCAGCGATTATAAACCATTCATTCCAAAGTCCATCTTCCCATCCTATTTTCATGCGCCCGATGATGCTAAATCGTAATCTATAGTAATTACCTTCAGTTCCGATTTGAATAGGGCTCATATCATCGGGAAGAACCGCCATTTCGCCGATGGATTCAACGTCAATATCATGACGAACGATTATTGATCTGCAGTATTTACAAACTAAATATACGGAGAGATTCGACTTAAAAACAACTTCGGCTCCGCAAGAGGGGCAATTAAAAGTAAGCTTTTGCATTTATTTATTTTTGTTTTTAGTCAACGCTGCACCACACTCGGAACAGAATTTGGCCTGCTCCACATTAAGAGCATCGCACTGGATACACCGAACCATAACCCTGGATGATTCCTCTCCTTTGCCCTTAATACTCTTCATTATGGAGTCAGCCATCCCTAAACCGATACCGGCGCCCACTCCTGCGCCAGCTGCCCCCCCAGGACTTTGTGCGGCGTCTTTAATAGAATCGCCGACTTGAAACTTCGTATATCCGTCTATATCGGAGCCTACATGTTTCATGCCCGCCTTCTTATCGAGGACTTTTTCGACCTCGGGTGGGACGGAGACATTTTCAATAAGGAATTTGACCAGCTCTAGGCCAAAATCCTTAAAGTCCGTAATAATGGACGGTAGAAGCTTTTCTGAAAACTCATTCAGATTGGCGGCGCAATCCACGAAAGGCACTTTGGCTTCCGCAAAAAAATCCGAAAACCGAGTGACAATCGTTTGTCTTAACTGGCCCTCTATGCTGGCAACTTTATACGTTTCAGCAGTGCCGCTGATTTGCTTCATCACTTTTTCTGGATCCTTGATGCGAAACGTATAAACACCGAATGCGCGTATTCTCAAAGCTCCCATTTCTTGATCACGCACTGTGACAGCATTAGGCGTGCCCCATTTCATATCCACGAATTGCCGTGTATTGAAGAAATATACATCTGACTTGAATGGAGAATTAAATCCGTGTGTCCAATGCTTTAAAGTCGTAAGCACCGGTAAGTTCTTAGTGGATAGCTTATGATGGCCAGGCCCGAAAATATCTGCGAGCTTGCCCTCGTCGATAAACACCGCTTTTTGGGTTTCACGAACGATTAAGCTCGACCCCATTTGGATATTTTTGTTATATGCGGGGAATCGATAAACAAGCGTATCCGGGCTGTCGTCCACCCATTCAATTACATCAATGAACTCGCCTTTGATCTTGTCAAATAGTCCCATGACTAGCTCCTCTCTTTTTCTTTACGGTTCGATTTATTAAATTTTCCAAGCTCACAAGCGTAGACAAACCCTTCTCCTATGCTCTTTAATTCTTCCCATTCTTTGCGGATGCTTGCGGCTTCTTTACTAGTTATTTTGCTATCATTGTCAAAGCAATCAGATATTTTTTCTAGGGTATCTGAGAACTGCTTAATAAGCTTTTGAGTATTCTTGAATACCCGTGCATCGTAGGTATCCTGGTCGATCAAGGCGTTTTGCACAAAATAGCCATTGGCCATTCGGCATATCCAATCAATTAACTCCACATCTTTGGTTTTTTCATAAATTTCTTTTATACGATCCAAGGGATTAATCGCTCCGCTCATTGTTAAGTTACTGTCTTCTTTGGAGCATTCTTGGCACCATTTATAGATAAGGGCAGAAGAAAGGTTCAGTTCCGCCGCAATTGTTTTTGCGCCGACTCGGTCAATGGCTTTTTTAAGAGCTTCGTGTGATTTCATGTTGCTGCCTTTCTCATTTGCCCTTGGTTTAGAGGATACACTGAGGAAAGGCAAATGTTAATTATAAAGAAACGCTTTGTTTATAATAGCGACTATTAACATTAATTGCAAAAAATATAGAAATATAAGCAAAAACTCGCCTCCACCAAAGAACGAACTCGCCTCTAGTGGAAAAACGCGTCGTCAAAAAATCAAAGTCCCCACGCGAGGGCGCCGTGAACCCCGACGCCCCTAAAAGCGTTTATGGAGTCCTATATGGTCACCCTCCTGTACCAAAGAATAAGAGTAAACCAAATCGAGTCTAATCCGCCGACGACAGACGGCGGTGGTCCGGCCTAGGACCAAAAAAGAACGAGCGGCCTAGCGAGTGGTGGAGCGTAGACGAGGCCCAAGCCGAGGCGGAGCGGGGCACAAGAAGACCCCATATCCGAAGTTCGAGAGGCCGGGGTTTGGCGGGAGCCGCGAAGCGGCGACATAAGCTTTTTTATTTAAAGAGGTTATGGAGAGGTTGGAATTCTGACTAGGACAGCTGACATTAGAGAGTTAGGATTCGCCTAAGACTGTGGTGAGTTCAAAGCGGATCGCTTATAAAACCTGACGCTAACTCCTTAAAATTTTTACTCCTGACATTCGTTCGCTGACTGTAAGTTCATCCTATGGAGCCTGAAAGATATTCGTTTATTTAAAAGTTCTGTGGCGTGGGAGAAATTCTGGACAATTACATACCGTGCTTCATGGGTACGTTCTCAAGTGTGTGCTCTTAAGAATATCGTGTGGTAGAATGAGGCTAAATTTTGGAGAGAAGATGGTATGGTTCGAACTGGAAGATACCACTCCGAAAATTATGCTAAAACCTAAGCTCTTTACAGCTCTTAAGGATTATTCCCGGGAAAAGTTCGTCTCGGACCTGATCGCCGGCGTGATCGTCGGCATTGTCGCGCTGCCTTTGGCCATCGCGTTCGCGATCGCCTCCGGGGTCTCTCCCGAAAAGGGCCTTGTGACGGCCATCGTCGCCGGCTTCATCATTTCGGCGCTGGGCGGAAGCCGCGTGCAGATCGGCGGGCCGACCGGGGCTTTCATCGTCATTGTTTACGGGATCGTGCAGAAACACGGAGTCGACGGACTGATCATCGCCACGATCCTGGCGGGCCTCATCCTGATCGTCATGGGATTTGCCCGATTCGGGACGGCGATCAAATTTGTCCCGCATTCGGTCATCGTGGGTTTCACCAGCGGCATCGCGCTCATCATCTTTTCATCGCAGATCAAGGACCTCTTCGGTCTCAGCCTCGAGAAGGTGCCCGGAGAGTTTCTGGAAAAATGGAAGCTCTATTTCGAGCATTCCGGTTCTTTTCGTTGGGAGGCCACGGCGGTCTCGCTGGGGACCATCACGCTCATCTTGGTCTGGAATAAGTTCTTTAAAAGGATCCCGGGGGCTCTGGTGGCGATCCTCTTTTTTTCGGCGGCCGCGCAGATCTTTCAGCTTCCGGTGGAGACGATCGCGTCCCGCTTTGGGGAACTTCCGCGGTCGTTTCCGGTGCCCCATTTGCCCGCCGTGGATCTTGAGATGATCAGTCGCCTTATCCAGCCGGCGTTCACGATAGCGCTTTTGGCCGCCATCGAATCCCTTTTATCGGCGGTCGTCGCCGATGGCATGATCGGAAGCCGTCACCGGTCCAACATCGAGCTCGTCGCCCAAGGCATCGCCAATGTGTTCTCGGGCCTCTTCGGCGGCATCCCCGCAACGGGAGCGATCGCGCGTACGGCCACCAATATCAAGAACGGAGGCCGTACCCCCATCGCGGGCATCATCCACGCGGTCACGTTGCTGCTTATTCTTTTATTCTTCGGACAATGGGCTAAGCTGATCCCCTTGGCATGTCTGGCCGGGATCCTTGTCATCGTGGCTTACCACATGAGCGAATGGCGCTCGTTCCTGGCGCTCCTGAAAGGCCCCCGCAGCGACGCGGTGGTGATGATCCTGACGTTTCTTCTGACCGTTTTCGTGGACCTCACGGTGGCGATCGAGGTCGGGATGGTGCTGTCGGCGTTCTTATTCATGCACCGGATGTCGACGGTGACGGAATTCAAGATGATCTCGAGCGTGGCTAAATTCGATGAGGGCGGTCGCGGCGAAAAAGAAAGCCTGGAAGAGACGAGCCGCCTCCGCGTCCCGGAGGGAGTCGAGGTCTTCGAGATCAACGGGCCGCTTTTTTTCGGGGTGTCGCATGAATTCGAGGAGACGATGCGCATCATCGAGAAGTCTCCCAAGGTCAGGATCTTGAGGCTCCGGCACGTGCCTGTCATCGACGCGACAGGACTTCAGTCCTTGAAGCAGTTTCATAAAAAATGCAGGATCTATCGCGTCCGGCTCATCCTCTCGGGCGCGCGGCCTCAATTGGTCCGAGCGATGCGATCGTCGGGCCTTTATGAGGAGATCGGCGGGGAAAATATCGTGGGAAGCATCGAGGAAGCGCTCGAGCGCTCGAGAAAGATCATGTCAGCGGAGGCTTTGTCCGTCAAATGACCATGAGAGTCATCAAAGACGCCAAGATCGACCAGCTCACCCATTGTTACATTAAGGAGCATCTTATTCCCACGCTCCGTGAGCTGAAGGATGATTATGATCTCACCAAAAGGCCGTTTTCGATCCTCATCTTTGACATCGATCACTTCAAATCGTTCAATGACAAGCATGGGCATATTCACGGCGACGAGGTGTTGAAATACTTCTCAAGCTCTCTCCACTTGAACTTGGTGGACGAGGACAACATCCCGTTCCGCTTCGGCGGAGACGAGTTCATCGTGGTCTTTCCGGGTAAGGGCGCTGTGTATTGCCACGAGCTGGCTAAGACCGTGCAGAGGAACATTAGATCAAGGATGTTTCTCCTGAAAGGCAAGCAGTACCAGATGAGCTTCAGCGGCGGGGTCACGACCTACCCCGACGACGCCAAAACCGCCGAGACCCTGCTTGATAAAGCGGACCAGGCGCTTTATTGCTCCAAGAAGAACGGCCGGGCCAGGACGACCCGGTACAACCAGATCTTTTTCGAGCGGGTCAAATATTTTTTCATGCTCGGCCTGATGGCGGGCGCCGTCGTGCTCGGGGCGTATTTTTATCGTCAGGACCTAGGGGCGGTCCTGAAATATCTTCGCGGCACGCGGATCACCTTCCACAGCGGGAACGCGCCGCAGAATCCTCCGCCGCTCGGCTACGTTCCCCGACCCATCTCCGAGCCGCCGCCTCCGCCTCTGCCGCGCGACCCGGCCATGGATGAGATCACTCTCAGATCGGGAGATATCCTCATGGGTCATATCCTCGTGGAAACCGGCGACGAGATCATCATCAATATGAAGCTGGGGCATGGAGAAGGAAAGATCTCCGTCAAACGATCCGAGATCTTAAAACTGCGCAAAGCGCAGGCTTAGGCGCCCGAATTCCTTCTTTACACTCCGCCTCTATATTAGGTAGAATTGGCCTACTTTTCTTTCCAAAATCCGTGCCCGTAGCTCAATTGGATAGAGCGTCTGACTACGGATCAGAAGGTTGCAGGTTCAACTCCCGCCGGGCACATAATTTTGGTAAATTAATTTGAGAACGAGACTACTTCACGACTGCCCGGCAAAAACGTCCAAGGTTCGGTAAACGATGAACGGCATGGGATCCATGAGGGGAGGCCCGAGAGGCCCGTTTTATGAAGGCATCGCCAAGCTGGCGCCCTTTCTACTCGCTGTTTTATTTACGATCGTAGGAATCGCGCTGGCGATCAACTTCATCCAAGCCCGGCTTCATCCCCAAGCAGACCAGGAGCCCTTCGATCCCGTGCAGAATTTTTCCCGGATAAATTCACGAGGAATGGTGAATGTGGTGATGAAGCGCTCCAAAGTCACAAAAGAAACATCTTAGTCCGGTAAATGAAACTCTTCGTCAAAGTCAAAGCCCGCTCCAAGGAGGAGCGCGTCGTCCGGATCGACGACACCCACTACAAGGTCTGGGTCAAAGCCATCCCCGAAAAAGGCAAAGCCAACGAAGCCGTGATCGCGGCCCTAAGCACCCACTTCGCCGCCCCAAAAGCGGCTTTTGAGATCGTCTCGGGGCATACTTCAAACCAGAAGGTCATTGAAAGAAGCTAACCCGTCTCTTTCTACCTGTTTTAGACCATGACTCTAGATGTATTGACAAAAGGCACACATTAGGGATATACTTTTTGCATGCCGGTATTTGAGTGGGATAAGGAGAAGAACCAGAAGCTGTTTCGGGAAAGAAAGATATCCTTTGAGGCGGTGATCTCACAGATAGAAGAGGAGGGGATCCTCGACATCATCGACGGCCATGGCAGGTATAAGCACCAAAAACAGTATATTTTAGCGATCAATAACTACGTTTACATCGTCCCGTTCGTGGAAGAGGGCGAGAAAATTTTTCTTAAAACGATCATACCGAGCCGCAAGCTGACGAAGCGGTACCTATTGGGAGATGCATAAATGAAAAGATATAGACTGGACAAGGAAGAACGCGAGATCCTGAGCGCCGTTGAAAAGGGCGAGTGGAAATCCGTCAAGCCGGCCAAGACCGAGCTTGAACGCTACGCTCAAATTGCCAGGAACACACTGCGTAAAGACCAGCGCATGAACATCCGGATCTCCAAAATGGATCTACTGGGCATCAAAGCCAAAGCCGCCGAAGAGGGGATCCCCTACCAGACCCTCGTCGCCAGCGTCATCCACAAATACGTCTCAGGCCACCGGATCGCCGCTTAACCAGCTTCGTGCCCAAATCCGCCCCAACCCGCCGCCAAAAAGATATTTCAAGACTGCTGAGAACCAGACAAACCCAGCGCCGGGAAAACCCCCGCACCCCGGCCGCCGTTAAAAAAGCTAACTCGTCCCTTCGGAACGTCGTCCGTTAACGAACACTTTCTTACCAAGGAGTAGCTTAGAGGTATCCTAATATCCTAATTTGGGATATTCTATTTTCGAATATACACTGGGGCAATGGCATTCAAAGCTGTCCACTCCCCAGAATATAAAATCATTCTCGGTCGCCTCAAACAAGCCCGTCTTGAATCCAAACTTAAGCAAAACGACGTAGCCTCAAAACTCAAGAAGCCCCAATCGTATATCTCCAAGATCGAGGCAGGGGAACGCCGGCTCGATATCCTGGAACTAAAGAAACTAGCTCAGATCTATAAGAAGCCAGTTTCTTTTTTTGTTGATTAAGCCAGTGACTGACAACAAGACCACGATTAAGCAGCTGAAGGATCAAGTCTCACGCTTTGTCAAAGCTAGGGATTGGGAGAAATTTCATTCCCCAAAAAATCTAAGCATGGCGATAGCAATCGAAGCCGCTGAGCTAATGGAACATTTCCAGTGGCACAACAAGAATGAAGATCTTAAGCGGCTTAGCGATAGAAAGGGAGAGATAGAGCAAGAACTGGCAGATATTTTGGCGTTCATCCTGAGCTTCTCAAATTTATATCAGATCGATCTAAGCAGAGCCCTCCTGAAAAAAATGAAATTGAATGCTAGGAAGTATCCCATCAAGAAATCAAAGGGGAATGCCAAGAAATATTCTGATCTATGACGCCTAAAATTATTCTACAACCTGCTGGAGATGGTGATGCCGCTGAGCACTATGTAGATACGATCGCAAACCCAGTCCCACTAAATCGAATTAAACCGTTTGTATCAGAAAATATTTTTAACCATATTGGAGAGCTCTACCCAGCGCAAGCCGCGCCAATTTGGGGAGTTGTTCCTGGTGGCAAGGGGATTAATATAAAGAAATGGGAACGCATTGATAGCGGGGATGTTGTGTTATTTTCAAGAAACAAGAGAATATTTTCTTCGGGAGTAGTTACCATTAAAGATCATAACAAAAAACTCGCGCTCGACTTATGGCAAGCCAATAGGGACGGCGAAACTTGGGAGTACTTATATTTTCTGGACCAAATCAAAGAGCAAGCAATCCCTTATCCAATTTTTAATAAAGCTGCTGGTTTTAAATCAAACAACGTAATTCAGGGCTTCAATGTTCTTGGTGAAGAAAAAAGCACGTCTATTTTTTCTACCTTCAATTTGGAGAGTGGTGTTTATTACCCTGCCGTCTCCAAGGAAGAGTTTAATCAGGCAATAGCGGTCTTAGCTGATAGCTTAGGTGAGGATAAGAAAGTCCTTACGGCAGTTCGTACCGAGCAAAGCTACCTTCGTAAAAATTTGTTTGGAAATAAGAAGATATCGGCGTGTGGAATCTGTGGGCGCCAGATTCCTGTTGATCTACTGATTGTTTCGCACATTAAACGACGCTCGGAGTGCACATTGGATGAGAGGAGAGATGCAGCCAATGTAGTAATGCCGATGTGCCGCCTTGGCTGTGATGATCTATTTGAAAAAGGGTACATTACTGTCGATAATGGGAGAGTGACGGTATCTTCACTGCCATACTTACCGACTGCCATTCAAGAATATTTCAAGCTAATTTCTGAGAAGCCTTGTTCTCATTGGTCTGCATCTTCAAAGAAGTATTTTGATTGGCATAAGCAGCGCTGTTTTTCTTAATGAAGATGATTAATCCTGGCGATGTTATTTCTTACATGGATATGCGAAATGGTACCATCTCCCAAAGGGACAGATTAAAAACAGTTCAATCGGCAAGGTATCAAATCAACCTGTCCCTCCGGTAAGCGGCACCTTTCATTTAAGCACCCTTTTGCCGCCCCAAAACCGCCTTTGAGAGCCTCTCCGGCCATGCCTCAAACCAAAAGACGATCGAAAAGCGTTGACCCACAACACTAGCCTTACGATCAGCAAGGGGATACAATAAGCGATAAAAGATTATGCCAAAAGCCGCCCCAACTCGCCGCCAAAAAGACATTTCAAGACTGCTCAAGAACCAGACAAACCCAGCGCCGCGAAAATCTCCGCACCCCGGCCGCGGTTAAAAAAGCTAACTCGTTTCTTCGGTAGACGGTACCGTTCTATCCCGTTCTATTTTGGTAAATGGCACCTTTCTATTTGATACGATTTGTGCAAATTTTTATATCAATTTGTGCATAAAATAAAAGTGTTTTGTGCATAAAGTTATGTTATACTTACGTCCTTAGGGAGAGGGACGCATGAAATACATTCCGCGATGGCTTGAGACAAGACTTGCCGACTCGTTCGAGTCGCATCCGGTAGTGGTCTTGACCGGTCCGAGGCAAGTCGGAAAAAGTACGCTTTTGAAACACGCCGAGTTTCTCAAGAGCTGGCGTTATCTCACCTTGGACGATCCCGATGTTTTGGAGCAGGCGGAGGAAGACCCCAAGGGACTGCTCTGGGAAGAAAAGCCCACGATCATTGACGAGGTCCAGCGGTGCCCTGAGCTTTTGATCACCGTAAAATATCTGGTGGATCGATCTGAACGCAAGAGAAACTTCATTCTTTCCGGCTCCGGCAACATCTCTCTTCGTAAAACGCCGCGCGAAACTCTTGCGGGCCGCGCCAAGTACCTGCATTTGAGCGGTTTTGGATCCAGAGAAATTCGAGGGCTGCCTGCGCGAGGAATTTTTGATGAGATCTGGGCGGCGCGTCCTCTGGGTGATCCAAACGTGAGGCAGAATGCAAGCATCGCCGAATCCGTATGGAGAGGATCCTTGCCCGGAGTTGTGCTTGCTTCCAGTGACAAGATCGCGCTTGAACGCCTCGGCAGCTATATCGATACGTACCTGGAAAGAGATATCCAGGACCTTGTCAACATAAGGCATCCTCAGAATTTTCGGCGCCTGATGCAAGCGCTTGCCAAGGCCACGGGCTGGGAGTCCGTGCAAGAGACTTTGTCAAAAGTCTGCGGCGAGACCAGGACCAACGTCAGCCGGTATATGAGCCTCTTAAAGGACACCAATCTCTTGTACGACGTCAAAGGATACACCGTTAAAAGTGAGAGCGCTTACAGGCAGTCAAAATACTTCTGGTTTGATTCAGGTTCGGCGTGCTTTTTGGCAGGCATTCGCCGTGCAAGCGATCTAGAAAAGCACTCCGTCAAGGGAAGATATTTTGAAAATTTTATTCTGCAGCAGATCCTATCCTGGGCTTCGCTACAGCTCACGACTCCGCAGATATTTTATTGGAAACGCAAAGCCGGGGACTCCGAAGTGGATTTTGTCGTAAGTCATGAAGGTAAGGTTATCGGGATAGAGGTGAAGTCATCTAAAGAGGTCACCTTCAGGGACACAAGATCTATGAGAGATTTTCTTAAAACGCATCCCGAGGCATCCAAAGGCGTCATCATCTACAGCGGACACAGAACCTATCCGGTAGCCTCCAACATTTACGCCGTGCCATGGACGGAACTCTAGATGCCCAAATCCGCCCCAACCCGCCGTCAAAAAGACATTTCAAGAATGCTGAGAACCAGACAAGCCCAGCGCCGCAAAAACCCCCGCACCCCGGCCGCCGTTAAAAAAGCTAACGTGTCCAATCAGGGCGTTCTTGGTCAAATATAAAAATGAAACGTGATTATTACTCTGATTCGATAGAAGAATTTCTTAAATCTTCCCCTGAAGAAATCTTGGGAAAACTTGCAACAAATAATGAATTTTCTTTAGAGACCACTCAACGTGCGGCGTGGCTTGAGGAAATTAAAATACTGAGTAAGGCCTTAAGGCCTTACAAAGGGTGGGTATATTTTGAGTATTCAATACCCCGCATGGGAAAGCGGATAGACACAGTTCTTGTTATAGGGTCTGCGATATTTGTACTTGAATTTAAAATCGGCGAAGATGAGTTTGCCCCACACGCCATAGATCAGGTTTTTGATTATTCTTTAAATTTGAAGAATTTTCACGAATCGAGTCACAATCAATTTGTAGTGCCAATCCTCATAGCGACAGAAGCAGAAGGGGGTATTTCGTCAATCGCTCTGACTCCACAAAATGACAAACTTTTCCTTCCAATTAAGACAAATACATCTTTGCTGGGCACAGTAATAAAAAATGTTTTAGGTTTTGCTGAGGGCACTGATATTGATCGACTGCAATGGGAGGCGGGACGATATTATCCAACCCCGACTATTATCGAAGCTGCAAGGGCTCTCTACATGGGGCATTCTGTAGAACAAATTTCCAGGAGTGATGCCAGCGCGATTAATTTGAGTGATACATCCAAGACCATCTCAAATATCATAAATCAATCGAAGAGCCGTTCTCAAAAATCGATTTGTTTCGTGACAGGCGTTCCGGGAGCTGGAAAAACATTAGTAGGCCTCAATATTGCCAATAAACATAGGGACAAAGAAAGTGAGCTCTACAGTGTTTTTTTATCCGGAAATGGTCCACTCGTCGACATTTTACGCGAAGCGCTAACTCGCGATAAAGTCCGTCGTTTCAAGGAATCTGGGAAAAAAATCAAGAAAGGTGAAGCGCTTAGTGAAGTCAAAGCGCTTATTCAAAATGTACATCATTTTAGGGATGAATGTCTTAAAGATTTGAGGGCACCCGTCGAGCATGTAGCCCTATTTGATGAAGCTCAACGAGCCTGGAATTTAGATCAAACAGCAAATTTTATGCGTAGAAAGAAAAACCAGCCAAATTTTAGCCAATCTGAGCCAGAATTTTTGATCTCTTGTCTAGATCGCCACAAGGATTGGGCGGTAATCGTGTGTCTTGTTGGGGGAGGGCAGGAGATTAACACAGGCGAGGCTGGAATTGGTGAGTGGGTTGATTCGATAACTCGGTCCTTTAATGACTGGCATATCTACATATCGCCAAAAATTCATGATAGCGAGTATGGAGTAGAACAGATATCCAAGAAATTAGAAAAGCATAAAAATGTAAAATATAAGGATGAATTACATCTTTCAGTATCCATGCGCTCATTCCGCGCAGAAAATGTTTCGCTCCTTGTAAAGAATATGCTCGATCTTAATTTGAACGAGGCTAGAAGTATTATGAAGCAGATTAAAAATAAATATCCCATTGTCATTACTCGAGATCTAATCGCCGCAAAGAGATGGCTTAAGGCGCAAGCGAGAGGTTCGGAGCGGTATGGCATCGTGGCGTCTTCAGCAGCACACAGGTTGAAGCCGCATGCAATCGATGTGAAATCACGCATGGATCCGGTACACTGGTTTCTCGACGATAAAGAAGACGTGAGATCGTCTTATTATCTCGAAGATGTTTCTACAGAGTTTCAGGTGCAAGGATTAGAGTTGGATTGGGCATGTGTTACTTGGGATGCTGATTTTAGGTATACCAAAAAGGGATGGGAGCATTGGTCTTTTTGTGGTGATCGCTGGAATCATATTAAAAAAGACGAACGGAAAAAATACCAAAAAAATGCCTATCGTGTTCTTTTGACTCGAGCTCGACAGGGTATGGTAATTGTCATCCCTAATGGCGATATTGAGGACCCGACGCGTAATAAAAATTATTATGATTCAACTTTTAATTATTTAGAAGAAATCGGTTTTAGAAAAATATAGTATCCGATGAATAACCTGAGCAACATAACTAAAACTTAGTGATAACCTCAACTTATTATTTACGTCCCAATATTACAATCGAGACCGAGCTTGTTGGGTGGACAAAGTTTTTTATATATAATTATCAGGGGATTCACTATAGAGTCTTTAGATCTTTGAATGATTTATCAAGGTTTCTTATGAATGGAGAAGATGCGTGCAGTTTCGATGGCCTAACAGAAGTAGAGCTAGAAAAATATTTAAAATTGACTGAGTTAACCGGTTAACCGGACTGTGTGTCCCGAGGGGACATCCGCCAAAACTTGCGTCGGACAGGCTGTTAGACTAATTACCACCCTCAAAGTAAACTATCCCCATGACCCCCGAACTCTCCCAAACCCTCTTCCGCAACAAAACCCTCAAGATCGAACGGATCGTCTCCCGAGGCCATGCCACACCGAAAGGCAAGTGGCTGCGCGGGCGGAAGAATGAGTGGGTGATGCTTGTGAGCGGCGCGGCGAGGTTGGGGTTTCGAGGTGGGCGGGGGGTGAGGATGAAGGCGGGGAGTTTTGTATTCATTCGCGCGGGAAGGGACCATCGGGTAGAATGGACCAAGCCGGGAGTCAGGACTGTTTGGCTTGCGGTTCATTTCTGATGAACGGAATGAGACCGTCAGATGAGCCCTTGCAATAATATATCAATGTGATATACTTTTGATATATCAAAGGAGTTGAAACCATGAGCGTGATGACTAAAAGAATACTGGTGAGTCTGCCCGAGCGGATCTATCAGGAGCTCAAGAAGCTCGCAAAAGTCGAGTACAAATCTGTATCCGGGATCATTCGCGAGTCGGTCTTGGATCGGCTGGACAGCGGATTTTCCAAGAGCGAATCGGATCTGATCGAGAAGGGAAGAGGTGAGTACCGTCAGGGAAAAGGAGTCAACTGGCGTTCCGTAAAGCGTGCCTAAGTACACTGTTTTGCTTGAATCCCAGCCTGAGAAGTACTACAGGCGGGTGCCCACTCCGATAGTCAAAGCCTTAAAAGCGTGCTTTGCCCATCTAGAAGAAAATCCCAAATATCATCTGAGCAAAATAAAGAGACTTCAGGGCTATGAAAACCTTTACCGATATCGTGTTGGGGAGCTCAGAGTCGTATATGAGATCCATGAAGCCAAAAGGGAAGTGGCTGTCGTCGCCATTCTACCCAGAGGCGATATCTATAAAAAATTTTAAGCGTAAGTTCAATTCGGACTCCTTGCAATGAATGATCCTCTACACGGGATGACACTGCAAGCCATTCTTGAGCGTCTTGTTGCGCATTACGGATGGGAGGAGCTGGGACAAAGGATCCGGATCCGCTGTTTCACCTCTGATCCGAGCGTCAAATCGAGCCTCACGTTCCTCCGAAAGACTCCCTGGGCCCGTCTCAAAGTTGAGAACTTGTATCGGGCGTTGCCGGGAGCGGCGGAGTGACGGAGATCTACGTCGATTCAGACGCTTGTCCAGTAAAACCGGAAGTGGTCCGTGTGGCCAAGCGGTATGGGTTCGGCGTGACGTTCGTGTCCAACTCCAGGATGCGTCTTCCTGAGGAGTGGGGCGCCAAGATGGTGGTGGTCGAGGGGCAGTTCGACGCGGCGGACGACTGGATCGTCGAGCGCGTCGTGAAAGACGACATCGTCGTGACGGCGGACATTCCTTTGGTGCACCGCTGTATCAAGGCGGGAGCGCGGGTGATCGGACCGCAGGGAAACCTTTTTACGGACGAGAATATCGGGAATATCCTCGCGACACGCGACCTTTTGCACGTCCTGCGCGGAGCGGGGGAGATCTCCGGCGGCCCGGCCCCGTTTCAAAAAGAGGACCGGTCGCGGTTCCTTCAAGGTCTTGATCAGATCATCCAAGACATTAAAAAACGGTCCTGATCGTAACGATCCCTTCCAATTTATTCAATTATTGAGTTTGCTCTTAACATACCGCATACCGGACCCCGCCGCTTCCGAGTGGGCCTATACAATACCCTATACAAATCCTAAATAAAGGCTCCGCGCTAACCGAGGACAAACTCTTAACACTGCACGCCAAGATGACCCAAGGGCTTTTGCCCGAGCCGCGGTGCGGACGGTACCGGCAGGGCCAAGAACACTTACTATGACATGATCCACCAAACGTATGACATGGACGGGGATTACACCCATTGGATCGAATACGTGGCCATGGGCCTATTGGAAGCGATCGAAGTCGTCACGAAGCGGATCAAAGAACAATCACGACAGCATCGGCAAGTGTCTTTACTCCGAAACAGAGCGAGCTTTTGTGTTGACCGGACTGCGCCCCATGGGCACATTTTTTCGGTTCCATCCAAAAATTATGATAAATTGAGACCATTATGTCCTTCAATCCGATGGCAGCGCTCAGGGTTGCCGATCTTTTGCAGTACCTGCCCAAAAGTCCAACCGTTATAGAGTTCGGGAACCAGACATTTAAGGCCGGCGATAAGGCTTTGAGGAAAATAATCGAGCAATCAGGCCAAAATCCTTCGGTGGATACGGCAGTGCTTGAGTCTTTTATTGGAAAGAAGAAGGCCGCTGTCGCCGGCTTGACAGAGGCTTTTTATCGCGCACTCGGTTTCAGTCTTTACAGGGCCATCGATGTCAACAATAGATATGGAAGCCTGATGATGGATCTGAACCGGGATCTGCGCTCTGAATACAATTTTTCCCAAACTTTTGACCTGGTTACAAATAACGGTACGGGGGAACACTGTTTCAACCAACACGCCGTGTTCAAGAACATGCATGACTTGGCCAAGGCAGGCGGCGTCATGTTCCATGCGATGCCTCTCAACTGGGTCAATCACGGTTTTTACAATTTCAGCCCGCGCTTATTCGTGGATCTGGCTACCGCCAACGGCTACAAGATCCTTTACTTCGGCTTGAATGACCGTCAGGGTCTCAGGATTCCCGCGCATGAATCGAAGGGGTCTTGGAAGAATACGTTAAGAAAGTTTTTGCCTGCGGCTTTTAGAAATACGCGCTCTTCAGAGAAAAAAACCGGTGAGATCATGGAAAAGTTTTTAACTTGGGAAATCAAACGTTTACTGCGTTTAAAGGATCTGCATCATCTCCCGAAGGTTTTTATCGTAGCGGCCTTAAGAAAGACCGCTGATCATGCCTTTGTGGCGCCCATCCAGGGGAAATACAAGGACGTGATCGAAAGCCCCGAAATACAGAAACGCTATACCGGACTCCCGAGCAACCTCTTCAAATCCGTTTAAATTCTTCCGCTAATTCGTAAGTCGTCTTGGGAAGATCTTCATGGGGAAGTCGCAGAGGATACCGACGTAGCGGCGGGTGAAGGGGGTCACCGACCGGTACGAAACGCCATGCAGGGAGCGCGGCGAATTTAGGAAAACGATCATTGTATTTTTTTCGTAGGCGACGGTTTTGACCCTGGAGACGAGGGCAGGATCGATCGCTTTTGGACCTACTGCGGAGAGGTCGGCACCTTCTTTGAAACGGTAAAGCTCCAGATCTCCGCCCGCAGTGTCACGTTCGTCGCGAAAATAGAGCATGCACTGGTAAAGCGTGTCGGGTCCGTCCAGATGCGGCCCTCGTACCGTCGAGGAGTTCTCCGACACCGGGGAATTGATCGCGAATTGGCAGTCCGTAAAAGCTTCAGCCGAAAGGTCCGCGCGCCGGACGCCTGTGCGCAAGCGTTTCAGGTCTTTCTTCAATCGGGCAGGCAGGTCCGGATAAAGGCGGCGTATCTGACGATCGAAAAGCCTTACGACCTCCCGGTAAAAATGGCCGGACACGTGATATTCAAAGAAATTCCTCCAAAGCGGACTGATCCTGTCGTCCGTGAGCGCGGCCCTCGCGCCAAAAAAGTGCTTTTTATTGTTGCCGGGGTTTTTTCCCATCGTGAGGATGTCGTCCGAAGGAAACTCGGACGCGAGTCGTTCATAAAGCGCCGGGTCGAGCGCCTCTTGGATCACCAGGTGCGGAAACGGGTCCTCAATGACGTCTTCGACGCGCGCATTATGCAGGATGCTTTGGACTCCCAGAGCGCCCGCGTGATCTTCGCGCTTCGAACGAAAAAGATCGGCGATGCGACCGATCATAGATCCTGCTTCAAACTTGTTTCTCCCAGATCTTCCCACGGTATTCCTCGACCATGCGGTGAGTGTTGAAGAAGCCGGCGGCGCTGATGGCGTGGGTCATTTTGGTGAGCCAGTCGGAGCTTTCGTTGAGGCGGCCGGCTTGGTTGGTTTGGTAGTAAAGTGTCATGACTTTTTCAAGCATCCCATAAAGTTCGGAGGCGTCTTCCTTGAGACGAAGGTTGTGTTCGTCGCCGACTTCTTTGGAGTGGTGCTGCCAGCCGAAGATCCAGCCGATGTTCTTGTCGGCGGCTTCGACCACCCAGCCGTCGAGGGTGGAGAGCTGCAGGACGCCGTTCAAGATCGCTTTCATGCCGCTCGTGCCCGAGGCCTCAAAAGGAGGCAGGGGGTTGTTGAGCCACACGTCCACGCCTGAGGTCAGAAGTTTCCCGAAGTAAGTGTCGTAATTCTCCAACATGAGGACGCGCACGTGGTCGCGCTCTTTTTCGAGCGCGTCGATGGCGGTGAGCATTTCGTTCACGTAAGTGAAGCCGAGGTCGTCCTTGGGATGGGCCTTGCCGGCGAATAGGATCTGGATGGGGCCGATCCTTTTGGCCAGGTCGATGAGCCGGTGGACGTCCTGCAGGATGAGGCTCGGCCGTTTGTAGGCGGCGATGCGGCGCGCCCACGAGATCGTGAAGGTGTCGGGCTCGATGCGCCAATTCTTGAGCAGGCCGCAGAGCTTTTTTTTGTTGGTTTGATGGGCCGCCCAGAGATCCCGGCGAAATTTCGGGTCGTTCTTAAGCTCGATCGTTCTTTCCAAAAGAACGGGGTTCTTTCTCCAGTCGCCCAGGGTCTTGGATCGCTCGTCCAACACCGCGGCGATGGGCTCCGAGACCCATGTGTGCGTGTGAACGCCGTTGGTGATGGCCTGAATGCGGTCCCTGTGCTCAGGAAACTGAAGACGAGTGATCTCGCCGTGTTTTTGCGCGACGGCGTTGACGGACTCGCAGGTGTTGATCGACAGGAGCGTCAAGTTCACCTGGTCGGGGTAGTGGGGGTCCTGCCCGAATTTTTTAAGAAGGTTGAGCGGGTCGTCCGTCAGGATCTCGCCGATCGTTTTTTTCTGAAAACGGTCATGACCGGCCGCCACGGGCGTGTGGCAGGTGTAGGCGAACTGCTTTTTCAGGTCCTGGACCTGCGCGTCGCTTAAACCTTTGGCTTTTTCGACGAACGCGAGCGCGGCGTGGCCTTCGTTCAAATGAAAACGGCTGATCTTGTATCCGATCGCGTCCAGCGCTTTCATGCCGCCGATGCCAAGGATGATGCGCTGGAGGATCTTCCACTCGGCGTTGTCGCTTTTGTAGAGCTGACCGGTGACTTTGCGCGCGAAATCGGAGTTTTCGTGGAGGTTCGAGTCCAGAAGGATGAGCGGCACCACGGACGTTTTGTCGAAGCCGTACACGAAGTATTTCCAAAGCTTGAGGCGGATGGTCTCTTTCTTAAGCGGGATCTCCACGCGGGTGTCGAGGGGGACGAGGCCCGGATAGGAGAGGGGATCCCATTGGGTCTCCTCGGGGACCTGGCCGTCCTTGAACCAGAAGTTCTGTTTGAAGTAGCCTTTATTCCAAAGGATGCCGACGGCGACCAGAGGCACTTGGAGGTCCGCCGCGCTTTTAAGCGTGTCTCCCGCCAGCACCCCCAGGCCGCCGCTATAGATCGGAAGGTCGAGACGGTGGCCGGTGTTGACCGAGACGTAGTAGTCGATGGCCCTTAAGTTCGAAAAAACATGCAGTTCCGGCGCCAAATTCGCGGGGGGTTCGGGACCCGCGCTTTGCATGGGATGGTAGGTGTTGGAAGAGAGTCCGTATTCCATTGAAAAGTAGGCGATGGACTTAGAGCCCGGGTCGCGGAGCGCTTCCTCGGCTTTCACGAGCGGCTCCATGGGAAAACCAAAAAAAGAAGACGCCGAAATACCGGTGGAGTTCCGTTTTTCGAAGTCTTCGACGGGTACCAGAGACAGAAATTTTTTCAGAGGACCGGACATGAGGACCGATTATAGCATGGAGAGTTTCTTTGTGATAGATTAGGCCCGCCATGGATCTTTCGAAGCCCAAAGAAATGGATAAATATTTCATGCGCCAGGCGATCGTCGAGGCTGAAAAGGCCTTCGCGGCCGACGAAGTGCCGATCGGGGTCGTCATCACGCGGCAGAATAAGATCCTCGCCCGGGCCCACAATCAGGTGGAGCTCCTTAAAGACCCCACGGCGCACGCAGAGATGATCGCCTTGACCCAGGCCGCCGAAGCTCTTGGGGCGCCGCGTTTACCCGAGACGACGGTTTATGTTACACTCGAGCCCTGTCCGATGTGCGTGGGCGCCATGATCCTGGCGAGGATCGGGCGTCTGGTCTTCGGAGCCAGGGAAGAAAAGACCGGCGCTTGCGGCTCCAAGATCCACCTCTTGGCCGACGCGTCCTGGAACCACACATTTCGCATCGAAGAAGGCCTGCTCGAATTCGAGTCGGCCGCGCTTTTGCAGGAATTCTTTAAGAAAAAAAGAAGTAATCCAAGAACAAATTTAAATTAAAACGGTTTTGGAGAGGTGCGTGAGCGGTTGAAACGGCACGCCTGGAAAGCGTGTAACCCGCAAGGGTTCCAGGGTTCGAATCCCTGCCTCTCCGCCAGTTTTGAATGGCTATTTATAAGTTATTTATTTACTTGTGGATAGCCACTTGTTATAATCCCCATATCTGGCTTGTGTCTATTTTGTGACTAAAATAGCCTGAAAATGAGGAAAAATGGGTCAAACATACGAGAGAAATGGCGTTCATTACGTTGATCTATACGTTCAAGGCCGCCGCATCCGCAAGAAAGCCGGAAAGTCCAAGAAGCTCGCCGAACTGCTCCTAAAAGACCTTGAAATCAAAGCCGAGCGCGGTCAGCTTGGTTTCCTAGACCAAAAAGAAATATCAATAAAAGACTTTTTCGAGGAGTTCCAGCAGTATTCGCAAGCCAATCATCGCCTTGCCACACAAGCCCGCTACGCTTCTGTTGTAAAGCACGTCCTTGCTTTTATCCAAAAAGAAACCCAAGTCCACCGCCTAACGCAAATAACCACTGAGATCGTCGAAAAGTATAAAATCCACCGCCGAACGTCGCTTGTAGCTCGTAACGGGTCTAATCCTGAGAAGGTTAAAACAAGCGCTGTACGAAAAGGAGCCAAAGCATACACGGTCAATTTTGAGATCGTGGCTTTAAGGACTATTTTTAATCTTGCGATGAAGTGGAAGTATCTTGATTCAAACCCCGCTTCGCTGGTGAAAAAGCTAAAGACCGATGATTCCAAGCAAAGGCGCTTTCTCACCGAATCCGAGTGTAGAAGGCTTTTAGATCATGCCGAAAAAGAAGACTACCCAGTTTTCGCGCTGTTTCTGAATACGGGTATGCGACGGTCTGAACTCGTCAATTTGGAATGGAGCGACGTTGATTTTAAGAACGGCGTTATCAAAATCCAGCGTAAACCTTTTTGGCTTCCTAAGTCCGGCGAACGCGAAATCCCCATGAACGAAATGGCAGAAGAAATTCTGATGAAACTTCCGAAGCGGGGAAATTTTGTCTTTACAGACGAGAAAGGACAAAAGTTAAATCCTGATTTACTTCGCAAAAGACTCGTGGACACGGCAAAGGAAGCCAAGATCGATAACCTTACCGAGATCCACGCTTTGCGTCATACGTTCGCGTCTCAGCTTATTACCAACGGTGTTGATCTTCCAAGCGTTCAAAAGCTCATGGGTCATGCGGACATTCAGACAACCATGATTTATACCCACCAGACCACCGATCATTTAAAAAATGCCATTACTAAACTAAACATCGGCAGCGAAAAGAATCAGAAATCATCCCGTATCGTTGACACGGTCAAGGTTTGAGTTTTAGAAATCCAGCAGTTTTGAAGGGGTGGTTTTGAGACCGGCGGCGAGTTTTTGAAGTGTTACTACGGTAGCTTTTTTAGGATTTTTTCCTTCTAAGTTTTGCAGGTATTTCGTACTGAGACCGGCCCTTGTGGCAAGCTCGTCTTGAGTTAATTTTTGCTTTTCTCTAAGACGGCGTACTTGCTGAGATAGTTGATGACGTATGTCTTTTGGCATATCTCCATTATCAGGTGGCTAATCTTTTCTTGAAACCATCCATAGATGGTGTTATATAGTTCACAGGGTTTATTGAATAGATTCAAAAGTAAGAAGGAGATATTAAAATGGGACCAACTTTAGAAAATCCTCTTTGGAATTCAATTTTAGGTATCGGGGCTATTGTTCTATATTTTTTGCCATGGATTGTGGCGGCCAGAAGAAAGTCAGAGAACCGATCAATCGTGGCTATCTTGACAGTGACACTTGGATGGACAGGAATTTTTTGGTTTATTGCACTTTGGCTCGCAGAGAAAGGTGAAAGAAAATCTGCCGATACTGATTGGAGACCAGGTCCTGTTTCATCAAGTCCTGTATCCAAGCCTTCCACCGGTGCAGATCAGTACAAAGAAAAACGCGGAAAACTTAATACCTTTTTCTTGGTATTGAATTTAATTTTGTTAAGCTTATTGATCTCGTATTTCATCCGACCGGAATGGCTCGTAAACCATCGAAACGAAATAACCAAAATCTATAAGAGAATTTTTTCACGTACAAATAATTCAAACGTGGTCAGTATTGCTATGGCTTTAAAAAACTTATCAGATGAACAATTGATATTTAACCAACAAACAAGTCTTTCTGAAAGGCAGCTATACAGAGAGGAAGCTGTAAGACGCCATATAGAATGGTCTAAGTCTATTGCAGAAGCTGTTCTAAGCGGTGGAGTGACCATAGGAATGACCAAAAGCCAAGTTCTTAGTAGCTGGGGTCATCCCATAGAACTCAAAGTAAAGAAAGAATTTATGTCCACACGAGAACAATGGTTCTACGGCAATCAATCGAATTATCTTTATTTCTCAAATGGAAAATTGACGACCACTAAGCAGAGTGAAATCCAAGAATTCCGTGAAATTCAGGCGATTTCCCAAATGGTGAATGGCTAAAAATATCGATGAATCTAGATTTTTTGGAGCTGTCTACCGGAAGGCTCTATTAGCTCTTAAAAAATTGCGTGTTAAAAAATTGCGTTGAATTTATTCAGTAATTTGCTATAATCAAAACACGTTACGCTCGATTTATTGAGTGGACGCCTTATAGGTACTGCAAACAACATACAATCATAGACCGCGAAGTGGACTGAAACGTTCACGGGGAATGGGTATGATTATGTTTAAGTTTGCAGTTTTTTTTGTCCAAGAAAAGTCAAATTTGATTTAAAAGCCCGTCGGTATTTTTCGATGGGTTTTTTATTTTAAGGAGATTGAAATGAAAAAAAATGAATTATCTATCATCAAGAAAGTTTCAACAGGGCGATCTCACGAAAAAGTACTTCTAAAATACGAACCGACAAACGTAGCAGAGGAACTTCGATATCAAAAAATCATAGAAACAAGCGATCTCGACCTCGCCGCGTTTCTTCGTTCAAAATACCAGCTCAAAATAGTCCGCATGAAAAAAGATTCTACAGGCCGTCTAAGTTGGAGTTTTGAGCTTTTAGACAAAGATGAGAATTTTCTTGTGAATCAATTTTACGCCGGTGAGACAGTTTCTGCGATTGATTACGCTTCTGAAATAAAAAGGTTAAAAGCCTCTGTTTATAACGTATGACGTTTAAAAACGTGGTTTTGGAAGATGAAAGATGAAAACAAATGAGACCTCGAAAAAGATCAAAACTGCCTCCGTTTGTGGCTCTAGCTAGGGAAATGCTGAAAAGCAAAGAGTGGCAAGAAGATTTGACCGCTTCCGAAAAAGTTCTCTATATCCACATTAAAAATAAGTACGTAGGCACCAATAACGGGGAGATTTGCTTACATTATAGCGAGTTAAGACGGATCATGGCTCCGGCGACGGCATCCAAAGCATTTAAAGGCTTAGAGACGAAAGGGTGGATCGAAAAGACAAAAATAGGCGGTATGTTTCGTTACGTTAACCACTACAAACTTACTGGCAAGCATGACGCGGCGTTGCTCAACTACAGTTTATGAAATGCCATTTTTCAAATATTGAAGTGCCCAATCCATGATTCAAATGCTGACGCTTCAATTTCTGAACAGTGGTAAGCGTAAAGGCAATATTATGACGTTTCAAATTCTGAAGTCTTTATAGATTTACCATCCCTTGAGGGTCAATGGTTTTTAGTAAGTGGTTTGGTCTCTTAACTGTAAGCAAAACAATTAGATACCGTTTTTAATTCTTTGATTAGGTGAAGTGTGGGAATGATAACCAAGGACGAGAGGAACGCAAAGGCCCTGCTTCTGAGGAGTTCCTACGCCCATCTTTTGCGAAGGATGCGGCACAAGCAAGTCACAGCCAAAGAAAAGAGCATGATCGCAATGCGCCTTGTTTCGGCTGACATAAACAAAAAACAAGACGACAGTGGCTATTCAGATGATAAGCGGATGATGACCATACAGGAGATATTCAAACTTGCAAGTGATGATGGTCGAGGTTCTCAGCCGGATGTTGCCTCTTTAGGGAACTATGGAAAAACTCCTGACGCCTAAACAACTCAGCGAGCTTTTGCAGGTAGATCAAAGCACGGTTTACCTTTGGACGCATACGGAGTTTCTGCCGTTTTATAAACTTGGCAGATCGGTACGTTTTTTTGAAAGTGAAGTTTGGGAGTGGGTGAGACAAAGAAAGCGAAAATCCTCTGGTAGGCCAACGATGAAGTATGATATAAACAGCGTCTTGGGGTGATCCTATGGCGGACGGTGTAAAAGAGCGGGCGGTTGTTTTCGTGGACGGCAATAACCTGCATCGCGGTTTGAGGAAATGCTACGGGATTGATCGCTTAGAGTTGGAGGCTTTCTGCCGATTTATCGTCGAGGACAGGGAATTAAGGGCGATTTATTATGCTGACTCCAATTTTATCCAGCAACTAAACCCCAAAAGCTATAGCCTCCAGCAGAAATATTTTTCTTACCTAAGAAGCATCAAATACCTCATTTTCAGACGTGGTTATTACAACGCGCATACCCAGCCCCCTACCGAAAAGAAAGCCGATGTTTACATTGCGACTGACATGGTGGATCTCTGCTATCGGGATGAGTTTGATGTGGCTTATGTGGTTTCGGGAGACGCTGATCTGACACCTGCCATTGATATTGTATCGAGAGAAGGTAAGAGGGTGTTCAACGTCTATTTTGACAAGCCGGATAGGAACTCTAGGGCTGTTTTGCCGCATTGCAAGGGCAATTTCAGGGAGATTACCCATAGCATCGCCGAGCGGTTCAAATGGGAGCCCAAAAGGGGCTAAAAACAAAAACGCCAGAGTTTTTAGGCTCTGGCGACTCCGGATCGAGATGATCCGAAGCGGGTATACTTGAAATATACACGTCAAGGGCTTGAGAGTCAAATTATTTCGGCAAGGACTCTTTTGGAATTATCTTACGGTCTTGTGACCAAATTGTGACTGAAATACTTCAAAATCTGTCGGTGACATCTATTTCATCGAAGCTATCGAAAACTTTTTCGGATAGCTTTTTCAGAGGAAAAATCGTAACTTAGTGATGCGGTGAGGGATGGAGTAAAAAATGTTTTATGACTCCCTGCCTCTCCGCCAGGATTTTGGTTAAGCTACGAAAGGCGAACTCATGAGTCAGCATGAACCGGTCCGGGTTTTAGCTGTGGAAGGGGACTACCCCTACCTGCTTTATTTGAAAGACCTTCTTTCCGCCGAAAAAAGTCTCGATCTTTTCGATCTGTACTGCGCGGAGAACGATGCCGCGGCGATGCAGCATCTTGAAAAATCAAAAATAGACCTTCTTCTTATCGACATTTCCCATCCGGCAAACTCGGGGTTGGCCCCTTTTGGCCGCATTCACCAGCGTTTTCCGGACATCCCCAAGCTCGTGCTGATCGAGGTCAACGACGAACCTCTCGCCCTGGAAGCGATCCAAAAGGGCGCCAAGGGGCATCTCTTTAAAATAAAGTCGAACCGCTCGCCTCTGCCTCAGACCCTCCTGCAGATCGTGCGCGCAAGGCAGCAAGAAGCCGCGATCCGGAAGAATGAGGAATTCTTCAGGAACCTCATCGAGAACGCCTCCGATGTCATCACGGTCCTTGACGCGCAAGGCCTGATCCTTTACCAGAGTCCTTCTCTGGAGAGAGTCTTCGGTTATAAACCGGAAGATCTTCTCGGGCACAATGCGTTTGAATTCGTTCACAGCGAGGATCTGTCGATCGTCAAGGCTCTATTTGAAGAAAGCGTGAAAAATCGCAGCGAGGTCAGCCCCAAAGCGCGGTTCCGGTTTCGGCATCGGGACGGTTCCTGGCTTTATTTGGAAGCCATCGGCCGGATCATCACCGATGACAAAGGACAGATCCGTTCCGTGATCAATTCGCGTGACGTGACGGAGCAGGTGCGTCTGGAATCCGAGCTGCGGCAGCTTTCATTGGTGGACCCTCTGACGGGGTTGTACAACCGCCGGTCCTTCATGATCATCGTGGATCAGCAGCTCAAGAAAGCGGAGCGCTCCAAGAAAAGAAACATGCATCTGGTCTTCATCGAC